>Ga0182024_10002345_pt1 | contig 47237 bp, 38 predicted proteins | sample P32metaG_FD_120480 | JGI IMG/M metagenome (GOLD analysis project Ga0182024, IMG submission 120480) | Permafrost microbial communities from Stordalen Mire, Sweden - P3-2 metaG (Illumina Assembly) | ecosystem: Environmental > Terrestrial > Soil > Wetlands > Permafrost | place: Sweden: Stordalen... | reverse complement strand
CGGTTCACGTAGCGGATCAAGGGCTGCTTGTTGGGGATATTTTCTTCGCTCATGCCGCAAGCTTACGGCAGACTTTTTATTTTGCAAGACGGGGAATTTAGCGGGGTTTCTTCACAGCTTCGTGACAGAATGTGCCGACTACATGGGTAACAGTTTCGGGCCGAACGGATTGTCGATCGGTTCCAGGACACGGGTATCAAGATCGAAGTATCCCAGATCATAATCCCTAAAACTGACCAGCCAGATCTCGTCGTGCACTTTTGTACGATCTGTTACCTATGTCTCAGGTCGGTCATCAAGCATTTGGAAGGTATTAAAAACCCCTCATGTTTCGGGGGTCTGGCAATTGGCATATTCTACGAATATTTCCCCCGCCACTAGGGCCTAGCCTCTGAGCCGAGCGAAGCCAAATCTCAGAACGGCAACATCGTCATCTGTATGAGCGCGTGATAGTCTGGGCATCCCTTCCCGACACGGCTACTTAAAGCCAAAAGGCAGGCAACTGAGCGTCAACAGGACGTACTCATCGTCATGAGCAAAGTTTCCCTCAAAGTAAATGGAAGTTTGCACATTCTAGACGTAGACCTAACAACGCCGCTCCTTTTCATTTTGAGCGATGAACTCCAGCTGCGTGGCCCGAAGTTCGGGTGCGGGATGGCCCAGTGCGGAGCCTGCACGGTAATCCTTCGTGGGCAGATTGTGCGCTCTTGTGTAATGCCGGTGAGCGCTGTCGGAACGGACGAGGTTACAACATTGGAGGGCCTCGGTTCGCCGGAAAAACCTCACGCTATACAACAAGCCTTCATTGACGAAGGGGCTGCCCAATGCGGTTTTTGTCTGAGCGGCGTCATTCTTACAGCCAAGGTGGTATTGGATGAGAAACCTGACGCCTCAGATCAGCAAATCCGCGAAGCGCTCGGGGGAGTTTTATGCCGGTGCTTCGCTCACCTCCGTATGCTGCGAGCCATTCGAAAGTATGCCGAGAGGAGAAAGGCATGAACGTCTCCCGTCGTGATTTTCTAAAAAGTTCCGGAGCGTTGATTGTAACTTTCAACGCGACCTCGCTGGCCAACGGGTTTCCGAACGCCCAAGGTCAGTTCGATACCCATCCTTCCCACATCGATCCTACACAACTCGATTCCTGGATCTCAGTCGCAGCCGACGGAACGGTAACGGCATACACAGGAAAGTGCGACTTTGGACAAGGCATGTTCACCGTACAGACCCAACTGGTGGCCGAGGAGCTGTGCGTACCAATTGGCAGCGTACGGCTAATTCAATGCGACACGGCTGTTGCCCCAGATCAGGGAACGACTTCTGGCAGTCAGTCGACGCCGACCAACTTCAACTCGCGGAATCTAGCTCAGGCGGCGGCAACGGCGCGAGAAGCGCTCCTGAATATGGCATCGGTGAAATTAGGGGAGCCGGTCGATGAACTCACGGCATCTGACGGCGTCATCACAGGAAAACGCGGGAGCCACATCACGTATGGAGCGCTCATTGGGAATGAACGATTCCACGCTCCATTAAACAGCCAGGCAAAGAGGCGCTCACCCTCGCAGTGGACCGTGCTTGGCAAATCAATTCCTTCACTGGACCGAGTCGCACTGATGACCGGCCAATTTGAATTTGTACACAACGTTCATGTGCCGGGAATGCTTCACGGCCGGGTGGTACGTCCGTCCGAGGTTGGCGCCACGGTCGCCAATGTAGATGAGAGTTCGGTTCGTCAAGTCCCAGGACTTGTAAAGGTCGTCGTGCGCAATAACTTCGTCGGTGTTGTTGCGGAGAAGCAATGGCAAGCAATTCAGGCGGCACGGCGACTGAAAGTGAATTGGCACTCCGGTCCGGGGCTACCTCCACAAAAAACTTTCCACGATAGTGTGCGGCAACAACCATCGCATGATGCTTTGCTGCTCGATTCGAAGGATGTCGAGCAACAACTTGCAAACGCAAGCACTGTGCTGCGGGCCACTTATGTTTATCCTCATCAAATGCACGGTTCTGTCGGCACGTCTTGCGCTGTGGCAGACGTCACCGCCGATGGAGCGACGGTATGGTCCGCTACCCAGTCGGTTTACCCCACTCGCAGCACAGTGGCAAAGCTGTTGGGACTGTCCCTCGATAGCGTGCGCGTCATTTACGTTCGAGGGTCCGGATGTTACGGGTTGAACGGCGCAGACACCGCGTCTTTTGATGCAGCACTAATGTCCCACGCCGTTTCAAGACCCGTGCGCGTACAGCTTTCACGCCAGGATGAAATGGCCTGGGAGAACTTCGGTTCATTTTGCGTGATCGAACAGCGTGCCGGCACCGATCCCAACGGCGCGATTACGGCCTGGGAGTGCAAACAGTGGGAAGCTTCGCGGGGAGGCAGACCAGGTTATTCCCAGCCGGGCAACGTGATCACTGGAGTCTTGGTCGGATACGCGCCCGAACCGATCAAACCCGGCGCTGCCGCAGAGCCAACCGGCACACTTCGCAACCAGAACAATGCCCTGCCATCCTACATGGCCGGTTGCGTTGGCGATCGCTGTGCTGGTGCAGGATACGTTCGTAGCGAGCGTGTCATCACCCATACCGTTCAAACGCCTTTCTTTACCGGGCCACTCCGCTCGCCACTAAGGCTGCAGAATACTTTTGCTCACGAGTGTTTTATGGACGAGATCGCCGCCCGGCTAAAGGCCGACCCAGTCGCTTTCAGATTGCAGCATCTCCGCAATGAACGCCTCATTGATGTCGTGAAGGCAGCAGCAGAGGCCGCCCGATGGGAAACTCGCCCCTCCCCAAGAGAGAAACTTCCCCGAACCGGAAGTGTGACCGGACGCGGAATTGCGTGTGTGGCCTACGAAGGCGACAACGGCTATGGCGCATTGGTCGCTGAAGTGAGCGTCGATATGGCAAGTGGCCGCGTGCAGCCGACAAGGCTTACTGTGGCCGTGGATTGCGGACCGATCTCCAATCCGGATGGCCTGCGAAACCAGACCGAGGGCGGCGTTCTGCAGGGCACGAGCCGCGCCCTCATGGAGGAGGTTACCTGGAATGAAAAGCGAGTTACTTCGATCGATTGGGAGACTTACAACAGTTTTTATCTTGGGTTCGACTTGCCCGCGGTTGACGTAGTTCTCATCGATAAAATTGGTGTCCCTGCAACCGGGGCAGGCGAAACTGCAATCACAGTTGTTGCCGCAGCCATAGGCAATGCTATCTTCGACGCCACTGGCGTTCGGTTGCGAGAGGTTCCGTTTTCTGCGGATCGCGTCAAAGCTGCACTGCAGTCGCTAAGCTAGCTGGCGAGAGTAAATGAGACCCGTATGATGTCAGACATCGAAAAAGTTTGATTGGCAATTTCAAAGGAACGGAATGACACGCTGCAACTTTTTCATCGTCATGATCGCAGCAGCGACGATCATGGTTTGTCCGGCGCTTCGAGTAATTGCCCACGGCAATGAACGGCCAACAAATGAACGAGGCAAAGATGGCGTTTATGCAATGGCCGGCCGTGATGATGCTGCGGCTGCCAGCGCCTTTGAAGCGATCATCCCTGTGCTGCATCACCCTCGCTGTATGAATTGCCATTCGACGGGAGATTTTCCGCGCCAAGGAGACGATAATCACCCGCACACGATGAATGTGCGGCGTGGCCGCAACGGGCATAGTGCACTCGCAGTGAAATGCAGCACATGTCATCAGGATCATAATCTGGAAGGGCTCCATGTGCCTCCCGGAGCGCCCGACTGGCATCTGCCTTCACCAGCGATGCCGATGATTTGGGAAGGGCTTACCGACCGTCAGTTGTGCGAGCTGTTCAAGGATCCCAAGCAAAATGGAAATCGCAACGTCGATCAGATTGTGGAACACATGAATACTCCGCTGGTGCTTTGGGCATGGAATCCCGGCGAAGGCCGCACTCCTGTTCCAACACCTCAGACGAAGTTTCTAGCAAAGATAAAAGAGTGGGCTTCCAAAGGAGCGGCGTGTCCCGCGGACGCAAGTGCGTCACAGCCTCCTGAGAAATAATCGCGTGAAGCACAAGCCACGTCGGTGGGCTGTGGACCCTTTGCCTTTCACGGCGCTGGAAACATTCCCTGGATTCGAGACGGTTGAAAGTCCGACGAAATAACCTGCTCGTCCGACTACAAATTTAATGGCTGCCATGTCGCCTTAGGCTTGCAACTTTGCGATAGCCACTATAATGTTAGGGTAACTATCATATGCCGCGCCTCGCGGCCTGCCATACTCGGGAGGACGAGTCACCATGCGCCGCACCAAGACTGCGGTTAGACGATCCCCATCGCCACCCTCCGGAATTACGAATGAGTCGCGGACAGCAAGAAAAGGCCCCGACCGTAGCGGCTCCGGGCCGGCAGATAAGCCTGGTCTTCGTGAGCGCAAAAAAGCGCGTCTTCGCGGGCAGATCATCGAAACCGCTCTGCATCTTTTCCGCCAGCGAGGCTACGAAAACACCCGGATCGATGACATCGTGCAAACGCTGGAAATCAGCCAGCCGACATTTTTTCGCTATTTCCCCAGCAAAGACGCGGTTTTGCGCGAAGTGGGACGCCGCGCCTTTGCCCGCCAAGCCGAAAGCCTGAGGGCCGAATTAGCCGTCAAGGCCACCACCGAGCAGCGCTTGCGGCGCTTTTATGAAACCTTGGGGAATGTAACTGAGGTGGGGCGACCGCTGTGGCAAGCAGTCATCCTTGCCGGCGCGATGGATCCAGTGCGCTCGCCGGAGTTGCGAGGTGCGGAGGCCGCCACGGTCAGGCTTCTTCGTGAAATCATCGCCGAAGGGCAGAAAAACGGCGAGGTCACCATGGATTTTCCGATCGTGCACTTGGCAGAATTTATGGAAGGACTCTTCAACACCGTGGTTCGCCAGTGGGCCGTCGACCTTACCGGCCCTCACAAACTCACTGAGCGCGTGCATAATGCAGTGGAATTTTTCTTGCGCGGCGCTAAACCGTAAAAATCGTTTCGACATTGTCGAGATTATAAAATTCGTAAGAGTTCCGCGAGCAAAGCACGCAGCGGTGTTGTTTGAGGTATTAGGCGATGAAAGCAGCGATCCTGCGTGAATTCAAAGCGCCACTGACAATGGCAGAGGTCGCCACGCCCAAGCTCGAGGCCCACGAGGTGCTCATCGAGGTGGAAGCGTGCGGCGTATGCCACTCCGATCTCCACGTAGCGGATGGCGACTGGCCCCAGATCGTGCCGATCACCAAGAGACCATTGATCCTGGGTCACGAAATCGCAGGCCGCGTGGTAGAAAAGGGCTCTGAGGTTACGGATTTGGCTTTGGGCGACAGAGTGGGCGTAGCGTGGATTCATTGGACTTGCGGGGAGTGCGGATTCTGTCGGGAAGGTAATGAAAACCTTTGCGCCAAACAGAAAATTACCGGAGTGACTGTGGACGGTGGTTATGCAGAGTTCATAAAGGCACCCGCGAGCCACGCCTTGAAGATTCCGAACGCGCTTTCCTCCGTTGAAGCGGCGCCACTTTTTTGCGCCGGGGTCACGGTGTACCGAGCTTTACGGCGGGCCAAAATCGAGGCCGGACAGCGCTTAGCGATTTTTGGCATCGGCGGGCTGGGCCATTTGGCGGTACAAATCGGCCACGGTTTGGGAGCGGTAGTAACAGCCATTGACGTTTCGGAGGATAAGCTGGCATATGCGCGAAGCCTGGGAGCGCATAGCACCTTGAACGCCGCGACCCAAAAAGTCGTCAAAGAATTGCGAGCTGTCGGAGGCGCCCACGCCGCACTGGTTACCTCGGCGGCAAAAGCGGCTTATGACATGGCCTTTCCCTGCATCAGGCCGGGCGGGACGCTTCTTGTCGTAGGGTTGCCTTCCGAACCTCTTTGTTTCGCGTCCATTACGATGGCGGCATTGGAGGTTCATATCCAGGCCTCCTCGGTTGGCACGCGCCAAGATATGCGGGAACTGTTAGTCATGGCTGCCGCGGGTAAAGTACGCTGCCAGGTGAACACTCGACCGTTGGCGGAAGCCAATGAGGTCTTCGAAGAACTGCGTAAGGGCTCCATTCCAGGGCGAATCGTGTTGCTCCCGCACTAGCTTTCCTTAATGCCTCACGGAATCCAATATTCCACACACTGGTGGCGGAAACCACGAGTCCTCCGGACCAACTACGGCCCGCCGGAGGCCAATCAAGAAAAATGATGTGAAGTATCAGGGTTTCATATTGACGTTAGTCGCTATATTGTGATATTCCCTAACATAATTTCGCGTTTGTCGGTGCACCGGAGCGATGATGGGGAGAATTGTTGAAAGACAGTGGATTTCCTCCTGGAGGGCGGCCATAAGCTGCTCGGACTCTCGCACGGTAACAGTAGGTTTGCTAACACTAGCTGAGAAATAACTGAACGATTTTGAAATGGTGATTAGCGGTACTCCGGCAAATTCGAGAGGAACTATGAAAGCGATCCTTCTAGCCTCCCTGCTATATTTCCTTTTCCTTAGTCCCGGCGCGAATGCCCAAGGCGTTGGGGCCTCCGGTCAGATCCGAGGAACGGTTTTTGACCCTTCGGGAAGTGTAATTCCGAATGCCAGCGTCGAGGCAGTTGATACTGCAAAAGGGACCCACTACACCGCGACAGCCGATGGCAATGGTCAATACGAATTTCCGAACCTGCCGCCGTCGACCTATGAAGTAACAGCACGCCACGCCGGGATGCAGACCCAGGTACAAAAGGGACTCGAACTGCAGGTGGGCGAGACCGCTACTCTGGATTTCCGATTGGCTCTGGAGGGGGCCAGCGTGCAGGTGGAAGTTAATGCCGAGCAGGTCGCAGTGGAGACCACGCGAGGCAGCCAGGCTGAGACGCTGTCCCAGACCTATATTAATGACCTGCCAATCAATCGCCGCGATTATCTGACCTTTACGCTATTGCTACCGGGTGTAAGCAATTCCAACACGATTACTGACAATGCGGACTTTCGCCCTAAGCAAACCCCGCAAAGTGGATTATCGTTTTACGGCAGCAACGGCAGGGGGAATAGCGTCACCGTCGATGGGGGTGAGTTCAACGATGACGCCGGCGGGGTTCGGCTCAACCTGAACCAGGATGCGGTGCAGGAGTTTCAGGTAAATCGAAGCAACTACACAGCGGAACTGGGCGGTGCCAGCGGCGCGACAATTAACATTGTCTCCAAATCCGGTACCAAAGATGTGCATGGCAGTCTGTATGGGTTGTTTCGCAATGATGCCCTGGACGCTCGCGATCCTTTCGCACTGCAACCGGCTTTGCTGCCCGGCGAGACCTTCTCCCCGGATGCAGTGGCTACTCCGCTAAAAAACACCCTGAATCGCCAGCAATTCGGCGGCAACATTGGCTTGCCGATTAAGCAAGACCGCACGTTTCTCTTTCTAGGCTATGAAGGGCTGCGGTCTGATGCCCAGGATTCCGTGCCGCTGCTGACGAACAGCAGCGTCTTCAACCCCACCGCTCAGCAGCTGCCGATCTTTGCGGGCCTGGCGGCCGAACCAGCCAGCACGCTGGTGCCTTGTCTATCGAATCCCACAAATCCTATCTTCGGTATACCGACATTTTTGCCCGCGCCCACCTGTGCATTTGTGCTTTCGAACTGTTTGACGATCACTCCTGTGGCCTCCGCATGCCAAACCAATCCAGCCACTCAGGCGTTGAATCCATTCATAATCAATCAGGCGGAAACCAATGGCGGCTTGTTCCCTTTCCCGATTCGCGAAAACCAATTCTCGGCGCGGCTCGATCACCGTTTCAGCGACCGCGATCAAGGATTTCTGCGCTACAGTTTTGATCACTTAACGGAAAAAGATCCCGACGTGCAAGCGTTGACCGCTTTTTCCCGAGGCACCTCGGAATTAGCATGGGACAGCACTCTCCAGGGTTCGTGGTTTCACACCTTTAGTCCCACCGCGCAGAACGAAGCCCTCCTGCAGTGGAACATGTATCAATTTAACGTCGACAGTAATGATCCCGGCGGGCCAGGGCTGGATATACAAGGTTTCGGATTCTTTGGACGGAATATTTTTCTGCCGAGCCACACGCGCGCAGGGCGCTATGAAGCCGCCGATAACGTCAGTCTGGTTCGCGGCCACCATACGTTGAAGTTTGGCGGCAGTGAACTGGTACGCGGGAACGATACAACCTCGCAGACGTTTTTTGCCGGGCGATTTGAATTTTTGGAACTGCCGGGCATTATTTTGAGTCCCTGCTTGCAGATCCCCATTGCTTGCGGCCTTTCCGGGACTACCGCTGCCGGGCCCGTACCAAGCACGGTTGCGATCACGCCGCTCCAATCTTTCAGCCTGGGCGCGCCGGGATTCTATGAGCAGGGCTTTGGTAATCCCAAGTACGTACAAGTTCGCCCATTTACAGCGTTCTTTGCTCAGGACAGCTGGCAGGTTCGGCCAGGTCTTACTTTGAACTATGGGCTGCGCTACGAATTGGATTCGCAGTATGGCCCCTTGCATACTCCGAAAAAGAATTTTGGTCCGCGGGTTTCGTTTGCCTGGGATCCGTTCAACGATCACAAAACCGTGGTGCGGGCCGGCTATGGAATCTTCTACTCGCAGATTTATGCGCAAATCCCCGGCGTGGTCAGTGTTCTGGGAAATGTCAACAATAGTCGTACGATCGCGAACACTTTAGTTAAATTAACCGGCGTCCCCGGAGAACCCACCATCGCTAACTCCGCCGCAATTTTCCAAACGCTGTTTGGCGAGGGGAAAATAAACTGCGGCACTCCGCCGCCTGGCCAATATGCCTGCATTTCGCAAGCAGACCTGGCGCAATTTGGCTTGTCGGTCCCTAATTCCGGGCCACTACCGCCCGGAACGGTATTATTCGCAGGGCAACCGGGTTATCAAAGCCCCATGTCGCAACAGGCCTCTCTGGGTATTGAGCGGGAAATCGGCGGTGGCATGACTGTGTCGCTGAATTATATCTGGGTGCACACCACGCATCTGCCTGTGGCCATCGACACGAATTTGCTTCCAGGCGCACCCGTCGATACAGGTTCCACAGGTTTGCCCAGCAACGGACTGTCGTTTCAGGATTGGGGCGCACCAGCCTGCGTAGCAAATCCGGCTTTGTGCTTTGCGGATCCCACGGAAACAATTCTTCAGAACAACGTCTACAGTTCGGTAGGTTCAGCGATCTACAACGGCGCGATTTTGGAAGTGAAGAAACGGTTCGCCAATCATCTCACCATCTTGGCTAACTACACCTACAGCAAGGCGATCGATGACGTCACGGACTTTAATAGTGATTACTCTCCGTTTGACGCAACTTGCCTGAAGTGCGACCGGTCGTTGTCCGATTTTGATCAGCGGCACAAGGTGGTAATCGCCGGGGTTTTGGCCAGCCCGTTTGACAAATCGCGAATCTTCGGGGGGTTCGAGCTCGCTCCGATCTTCACGTACAACAGCGGCCACCCATTCAATCTTCTGGCAGCAGCGGATATTAACAGTGACGGACATTTTACAAATGATCGTCCGCCCGGGGCCGGACGCAACACCGGCATTGGTCCGGACTTCACCGATTTCGATTTGCGATTGAGCCGCGCTTTCAAGTTGGGCGAGAAGACCGCCTTGAACTTTACGGCGGAAGCTTTCAACCTCGCTAACCACACCAACTACTCCAGCGTGAACAATGTCGTGGGCGCGGATTTTGGACCGCCGTTTAACGCACATGGCAGCGCGAATCTTTATCCCAACCAGCCTCTGGCGTTCACAGCGGCTTTCCCGGCTCGCCAGATCCAGCTGGGCGTGCGCTTAAGCTTCTGAGTCCGGTCGTCATTACATAAGCGTGAATCGCATGGATGCATATGTGGAGCCGGGGCAAGCAGCGTCCGCGAGACTCATGTTGTTAGTAACACAAATATGATATAAACAATCATATTTAGCGGCTAGCTGACTGAAAAATAGCCCCGATCATCAAGATTATGAAGAGCTATTCGTTGTTTGATCTCAGCGGCCGCGTAGCCCTTATAACCGGAGGCTCCGTCGGGCTCGGCCGTCAAATGGCGGAAGGCTTGGCGGAAATGGGCGCCAACCTGGTGCTGTGCGCCCGCAAAAAAGAGCGTTGTCAGCAAGCCGCCGAGGAGTTGCAAAAATTAGGAGTACGCGCGCTGGCCTTGGGTTGTGACGTCAAAGACCCTGCCAGCATTCGAGCGGTTGTCGAGAATGCCGTGAATGAATTCGGCCGGATCGATATCCTCATCAACAATGCTGGCACTTCCTGGGGCGTCTTGACCGAAGACATGACCTTGCAGCAATGGAACAAAGTAATCGAAACGAATTTGACTGGCACATTTCTATTTTCGCAAGCGGTTGGCAAAGTGATGATTTCACAACGTCGCGGAAAGATTATCAACATCGCTTCCGTGGCGGGGATGCGCGGTTCACCACCAAGCTTTTCGGCCATTGGCTATAGCACCAGCAAAGGCGGCGTCATCATCTTCACCAAAGATTTAGCCTGCAAATGGGGCATGTACAACATCCAAGTGAATGCCATCGCGCCTGGATGGTTTCCGACAGACATGTCGGAAAAAGTCATCCAGCGAAACAAGGAAAGTTTGCTAGCCAACATTCCGTTGGGACGCTTTGGGGGCCCCAACGATTTGAAAGGCGCGGCAATTTTTCTGGCCTCGGACGCTTCTGATTTTGTTACCGGACACACACTCGTCGTGGACGGAGGGCAATCCGCCTAGTGAAAGGCGAGTTTCACAATGAACATTCCCCTCACACCTTTGCGTTTTCTGCGCTACGCGGAGCGCCAATATCCCACGCGAACTGCGGTAGTGTGTAAAGAGAAACGCTACAACTACAAGGAGTTCGCCGATCGTACCCGCCGTCTTGCCGGTGCCCTGCACCAGAGCGGTGTCCAGCCCGGTGATCGGGTGGCTTTTCTGAGCACCAATTGTCATCGACTCCTTGAGGGCTATTACGGGATTCTCGAAGCCGGCGCCATCCTGCTCCCATTAAATATTCGTCTGACCGCCAACGAACTTGCTTATATCCTCAACGACGCTGGTGCCACGATTCTGTTCCTCGAAAAACAATTCCTTCCATTGGTGGAAGCGTTCCGCAAAGATCTGAATTCGGTAAGAACTTTCGTGCTGTTGGAAGGCACTGCGGAAGCGCCGTGGCTCTCTGCGCAAGACTACGATGCGTTGCTCGCGGCCGCCGTGCCGCGTAGCGCCGACATTTCTACCATCGACGAAAACGCCGTGGCCGAGCTGTTTTACACCAGTGGCACCAGCGCCAATCCGAAAGGCGTGATGCTTACGCACAGAAACGTTTATCTGCTCGCCGTGCACGTGTGCATGGCTTTCCAGATCCCCAACGGAAACGTGGAACTCCACACTATTCCGTTATTTCACGCCAACGGCTGGGGCGTGGCGCACTTTCTCACGCAACTAGGCGGCAAGCACGTCATGGTGCAGCGCTTCGATCCCAAGGAAATTTTTCGCCTCATTGAAGCAGAAGGAGCGCGTACGTGTAGCCTGGTCCCCATCATGGCCACCGCGCTGGTGAACTGCCCGGAGCGCAAAAATTACAATCTGAGCAGCCTCACGCGCATCGTGATCGGCGGCGCCGCATCTTCCCCAACACTTATTCGCGAAGTGGAAGAAGCATTTGGTTGTGAATGCGTTTCCGGCTACGGACTCACGGAAACCTCTCCGACGCTCTCGCTTTCGCTGATGAAGGCCGATCTGGAATGGGCAGGCGAGCAGCGTTATGTCGGCCAAGCGATGACCGGCTACCCGGTTCCCGGAGTAGAAATGCGCATCGTCGATGCTAACGACAGAGATGTGCCGGCGGACGGCCACTCCATCGGGGAAATCGTGGTTCGTGGCGACGGGGTGATGGAAGGGTATTGGCGGCAACCGGAAGCTACGGCGGAAGTCATGCGTGGCGGTTGGTTTCACACCGGCGACATGGCCACACTCAATGAAGACGGATATTTTCTGATTGTCGATCGCAAGAAAGACATCATCGTAAGCGGGGGAGAAAATATCTCGTCACTCGAACTCGAAAAGGCCATTCTGGCCCACCCCGCCATTCTGGAAGCCGGTGTTATTCCGGTGCCTGATGAGAAATGGGGCGAAGTCCCAAAGGCCCTAGTAGTTCTTAAGTCCAACGCAACCGCGACCGAATCGGAACTGATCGATTTCTGCCGCACCCGGCTGGCGCATTACAAATGCCCGCGCTCGTTTGAATTCGTCGACAGTTTGCCAAAGACTGGAACTGGCAAAATTCTCAAAAAAGATATTCGACAAAAGTATTGGCACGGCCAGAGCACGCTGCGCCCAGAGTCAACGGCGGCGAAAAAGAGCTCTTGATGAGGTTGCCCGTCAGATGGAAGTTTTGCGTGTGCCGAAGCTTATGTGCCTTTCAAAACTGAAGGAGCATGCTTCATGGACTTAAATTTGACTCCCGAGGAATCGAGTTTTCGCGACGAACTGCGCGCCTGGCTGGCTACGAACGCCCCTACGGACTGGGCCGAGTGGCGCGAAAAACCTCTGGAGGAATCCTATCCATACTTGCGCGCCTGGCAGCGGAAACTCCATGAGGGCCGCTGGGCGGCCGTGTCGTGGCCCAAGGAATACGGTGGCCGCAGCGCCACCTTGATGCAGCAATCGCTTTTCTGGGAAGAGATGGCGCGCGTCGAAGCCCCACCAATGGCCAATTCTTTAGGCCTCGGACTCATTGGCCCCACCATAATTGCGTGCGGCACCGAAGCACAAAAAAAGCGCTTCATCCCGAAGATTTTAAGCGCGGAGGAAATCTGGTGCCAAGGTTTCTCCGAGCCAAATGCGGGCTCAGATCTTGCTGGGTTGCAAACGGAAGCCAAGCTGGATGGCGATCATTACATCGTGAACGGGCAAAAAGTCTGGACCAGCTACGGCTGGGTCGGCGATTGGTGCGAGCTGATTGTGCGAACCGACAGCACCGCAGCAAAACATAAAGGTCTCACCGCCCTTCTTGTGGACATGAAATCCCCGGGCGTCGACGTTCGTCCACTCCGACAAATGACCGGCGAATCCGAATTTAACGAGCTTTTCTTTCGAGATGTTCGCGTCCCTGCCGAAAACGTTCTCGGCAAAGTCAACGACGGCTGGAACGTTGCCATGAGCACGCTTATGTACGAACGCGGCTCCTATGGCGCGCGCCTGCAGCTCACCTTCAATCGTTACATCAGCCGGCTGATCGAATTAGCTCGCAGCGTGCAGCGCAACGGCCGCCCCGCCAGCGAAGATCCGCTAATCCGCCAAAAGCTGGCGCAATGTAGCGCGGAAATCGAAATCATGCGCTTCAATCAGATGCGCGCCTTCAGCCGCATTTCGGCGACCGGCGTTCCCGGGCCCGAAGGCTCCATTCAGAAAATATTCTGGAGCGAGCTCAACCAGCGACTGCAGCAAATTGCACAAGAATTGCTAGGTTCCTACGGGCAACTCCTGGGCGGCGATCCGCACGCCATCGACAAAGGCATCTGGTCTTACGCGTATTTGCGTACTCGGGGCAATACCATCGAAGCGGGCACCTCGGAAGTGCAACGCAACATCATTGGTCATTTCGTTCTTGGTCTGCCCAGAAGCTACTAGCGCGAAACCGTAGCTGCGATAACCAAAAGAGGGCTATATGCAATTCGGTCTGAGTGAAAGCCAGGAATTCCTGAAAGACAGCGCCCGTAAATTCTTTGCGGGCGAATGCCCCAGTGCGGAAATGCGCCGCCTGATGGAAACAGAAACGGCCTACGATGCCGCACTTTGGTCCAAGCTTACGGACCAAGGCTATACCGGAATCACTTACGCGGAAGAATATGACGGCGTGGGGCTGGGTAAAATCGAACTGATTCTGCTGATGGAGGAAGCCGGTCGCGCGCTTCTTCCCGGCCCTTTTTTTTCCACCGTGGTTCTCGCCGGTTCCGTATTAGATGCGGTTGGCTCTCCCGCGCACAAGAAAAAATATTTGGCCCCTATCTGTCGCGGCGAAGCCCGCGCCACCGTGGCCATCCTCGAAAGCAGTGCCAGTTGGAATCTGCGCGACGTACAGCTAACCGCCGCTAACGGCAAGCTCACCGGCGAAAAACTCTTCGTCTCCGACGCCGGCGTCGCGGACTTTATTCTGGTGGTCGCACGCAACGGTGTCTTCATTGTGGACGGAGAAGCCAACGGCCTGAAAATATCGCCAATGTTAAGCATGGACCTTACTCGCAAGCTCTACGTCGTCGAATTCAAAGACACGCCCGCACAGCACCTGGGGCCGACCACCAATCTCCCACGCGCTTTCGACATTGCCACTGCCGCGCTCGCCGCAGAATTAGTGGGCGGCATGCAACGCACTCTGGACCTCACCGTCGAATACGCCAAAACTCGCAAACAATTTGGCAAACCCATCGGTATATTTCAGGCCGTGCAGCACCAGTGTGCAGACATGTATCTTGAAACGGAAAGCTCTCGCTCGGCTGTGTATTACGCAGGCTGGGCGCTGGAAGAAAACGCGCCGGATGCGAGCACCGCCGTTTCGATCGCGAAAATGTATGCCAGCGACGCGGCGCGCACCGTCGGCAATCGCGGCATCCAGATTCACGGCGGCATGGGTTTCACCTGGGAAAATGATCTGCACCTCTACTATCGCCGCGCCAAAGCCTCCGAAAACGCCTTTGGTGATGCCACCTTTCATCGCGAGCGCATCGCGTCTTTAGTAGTCGATGCTCCTGGCCTCACCGCAAAATCAGCCTAAAATTCCTGACAACAGAGAGAATCAATCCATGAGCGATTTAGTTCAACTGACCAAGCAAAACGATATCGCCGTAATCACCATCAATAATCCTCCGGTGAATGCGCTAAGCCCTGACGTGCCGGAAGGCATCTCCGAGGCGCTGGATCAAATCGAGAAAGACGATAGCGTCAAAGCCGCCGTACTAATCGGCGGTGGTCGCACTTTCGTGGCGGGTGCCGACATTAAGGAATTCGGTAAGATGACCGCCGGCAAGAAGCGCGGTGCGGGCCTGCTCCCGTTGCTGCTAAAAATCGAAGACAGCACCAAGCCAATCATCGTTGCTATTCACGGCACCGCCTTCGGTGGCGGGCTGGAACTAGCCATGGCCGGACACTACCGCGTTGCACTAGCCAGCGCACAAGTCGGCCAACCAGAAGTAAAGCTCGGCATCATCCCCGGCGCGGCAGGCACGCAGCGCCTCCCGCGCCTCGCCGGTGTAGCCAAAGCCGTCGAAATGTGTACTACCGGCAATCCCGTGACTGCCGAAGAAGCATTAAAATTCGGCGTCATTGATAAAACTATCGAGGGCGATCTCCTCACCGGGGCAGTAGCGTTCGCCCGAGAAGTCGCCGGTAAGCCTGCTCCAAAAACCCGCGAGCGCAACGCCAAATTAGGCAACACCGCAGAAAACACCGCCGTCTTCACCGGCGCGCGGGAAAATGCCGCGACCAAACAGCGCGGCCTGTGGGCTCCGCTGGCAGCCATAGACGCTATCGAAGCCGCTACCACCATGCCTTTCGCGGAAGGCTGCCAGCTGGAACAAAAGCTTTTCATGGAATGTCTCTTCTCTGATCAGTCCAAATCTCTAATCCACGTTTTTTTCAGCGAGCGTGAAGTCAGCAAAATTCCCGATGTCCCCAAAGAAACTCCGCTGATCCCCATAAAATCCGCTGCCGTGATCGGCGCCGGCACCATGGGCGGCGGCATAGCGATGGTTTTAGCCAATGTGGGAATCCCCGTTCTGCTAAAAGAAGCAGATCAAGCAGCACTGGATCGCGGACTAGCCACGATTCAATCCAACTACGCAAACTCTGTAAAGCGCGGCCGCTTCACTGCGCAAGTCGCGGAAGAACGCCTTAAGCTCATTAAGCCGACGCTCACCTATGCCGGCTTTGCTGGTATAGACTTGGTAATCGAGGCCGCGTTCGAAGGCATGGCTTTGAAAAAGGAAATCTTCAAAGATCTTGATCGCGTGTGCAACCCCCCCGCGATTCTCGCTAGCAACACTTCCACCCTGAGTATCGATGAAATCGCCGGCGCCACGAAACGGCCGGAGTCCGTGATCGGCACACATTTTTTCAGTCCCGCAAATGTGATGCGCTTGCTCGAAATCGTTCGCGGCAAAGCTACTTCTAAAGAAGTGATCGCCACCTGCATGACACTGTCGAAAAAACTCGGGAAAGTTGGTGTGCTGGTTGGCAATTGCCGCGGTTTCGTAGGCAACCGCATGTTTGGTCCCTACCGCCGCGAAGCGCAATTCCTGGTGGAAGAAGGCGCAGGCATTGCCGCCGTAGATAAGGCTCTCACTGACTTCGGCATGGCCATGGGCCCGCTAGCCACCGGGGACCTCGCGGGGCTCGACGTCGGCTGGCGCATCCGCAAAGAATATCGCCATCTCGAAAAGCCCGGCATCCGTGAGCCCTTCGCGGAAGATAAACTTTGCGAGCTCGGCCGCTTCGGCCAAAAATCCGGCGCAGGTTGGTACAAATATGATGCCAGCCGCCGCGCCACACCGGACCCAGCCGTCGATCAACTAATCCACTCTTGGGTCGCACAAGCCGGCACCCCACAGCGCCAAATTTCCGCCGAAGAAATTGCCGACCGCTGTCTCTACGCGCTGGTAAACGAAGGCGCCCGCATTCTGGAAGAAGGCTACGCTCTGCGCGCTTCAGACATCGACATCATTTATATAAATGGCTACGGCTTTCCCAGCTATCGCGGCGGCCCGATGTGGTACGCCGACACCGTTGGGCTCAAACAGGTATACGAACGCGTCCTGGAATTCCACCGGCAGCATGGCGAGATTTGGGAACCCGCGCCGCTGTTGAAGCGCCTGGCAGAGCAAGGCCGGACCTTCGCTGAATTCGGAAAACAAGAAGGTGCTGCGGCGTAATGCGACCTTGACGAGTTTAATTAAAGTTCCTGGAGTTCAAAACTCTACGGAACGCTAACACGCATAACTATGACCCTGCAATGCTCACCTGCAAGTAAGAAAAGCGTGTGATGAGCGACTTCCTGGACCATCCCGCTGACACTCGGCCCGGCGAAGAACTTGACCTAACCAAACTTTATCCGTATTTGCATGAACATTTTCCCGACGAAGCCGGCTCGCTGCAGGTCCGTCAATATCCCAGCGGCCACTCCAACCTGACCTACTGGCTGCAACTCGGGGCGAGGGAGCTGGTTCTTCGACGGCCTCCATTCGGAAGCAAAGTAAAGTCCGCTCACGATATGAGCCGAGAGTTTCGCGTGTTATCCAAGCTTCACGCAGTCTATAGTCCAGCTCCTGAGGTGCTTCGCTATTGTGGCGATGAGGCCGTGCTGGGCGCTCCCTTTTACGTGATGCGACCTATTCACGGCGTCATCCTTCGTCAGCAGCTGCCGTCAGGTCTGGAGTTCCCGCCGGAAACGGCACGGCGGCTCAGCGAATCCTTTATCGAAAATCTGATATGCCTGCACCGCGTCGATTACGAAGCGGCGGGTCTGGGCGATCTGGGCAAACCCGAGGGATATTTGCAGCGGCAAGTTCGCGGCTGGACCGACCGGTATTTCGCTGCCAAAACCCACGATTACCCGGAAGCACAGAAAATTGCGACCTGGATGCAGGAGCACATGCCCGTCACGACCTCCACCTCTCTAATTCATAATGACTACAAATACGACAATCTCATTCTCCATTCGCGGGACATCACCAAAATTGTCGGCCTGCTCGATTGGGAAATGTGCACCATTGGCGATCCGCTCACCGATCTGGGCACCGCACTGGCTTATTGGATCGACCCCGCCGACCCCGAGGAGTTGCAGCACCTACGCTGGGGACCCACCACGCAGCCGGGTAGTTTTACACGCGCGGAAATTGCGCAGTATTACGCCCAGCAGACAGGTTGCGATACTTCAGAGATTGCTTTTTACCTGACGTTCGCTCGATTCAAACTCGCCGTCATCGTGCAGCAGATTTATTACCGTTATCATCAGGGTCTGACCGCCGACAAACGCTTTGCATCCATGCCCGAGAGAGTTCAACTGCTTGTCCGTGCCTCTTGGGACTGCGCGCAAACGCAACACATTTGAGAGCGCTCTGGAACGTATTTATGTTTTGTTCTCAAACGCTTGCGTAGCATCACGCGTAATACCGCACAATCCACTCCGCCACGCAGCTTGGTTTATCCGAATGGTCGTTTTCAATGGTTACCGAAAAGATCGCTTCTATGCAGTCAGCCAATTCTTTCCACGCCAATAGAAAAATGCGAGCGCGAATTTTGGAATCGCAAGGCACTGGCGCGGGAAAACGCACACGGTTCAGGCCGTAGTTAACGGCAAGCCGGACGCCGTCTTGAATCTCGATCAACTCTTCCACAAAATGGCCGATCAACGACAAGGTGAGAAAGCCGTGCGCGATTGTCGTGCCGTAAGGTGATTCCTGGCTGGCTCGCTCGCGATTCACATGAATCCATTGCCGGTCCTCGGCGGTTTCCGCGAACTGATTGACGCGGTCCTGTGTGACTTGGAACCACTCAGTCACACCGATCTCGCGTCCAACCATCTCCTTCAGCGCTTGTGGATTCTTGATGAGCAATGGCTTCAAGACCTTTCAATGTCAGTCATCCAAGCGTTGGCGTCGGAAACTTCATTTTGCGCCTCAGTGCGAAACCGAAGGTTCAGAACGTTGATTGTTTTTCCCCAGCTCCCACTTGGCGATGGATTCAATGTGTACTTCGTCGGGCCCATCTGCCAGGCGCAGAGACCGCACCATGGCCCAGGCGCTGGCCAGGAAAGTATCCTGCGAAACGCCCGCGCCTCCGTGAACTTGAATCGCCCGATCCAAAACCCGCAGTGCCACGTTGGGTGCCACGACTTTAATCATGGCAATTTCTGATCGCGCCGCCTTATTTCCCACTTTGTCCATCATGTCCGCCGCCTTTAGCGTTAACAAGCGTGCCTGTTCAATTTCCATGCGAGACATCGCGACATCCGCGCGAATCGTTCCTTGTTCCGCCAATGCCCTGCCGAAGGCCACTCGTGATTGCACCCGTCTGCACATGCTCTCCAGCGCACGTTCAGCCACACCTATACATCGCATGCAATGATGAATCCTGCCAGGCCCCAGCCGCCCCTGCGCAATCTCAAATCCGCGCCCTTCACCGAGCAGCATGTTGGTCTTCGGCACACGCACATCCTCGAACTGGATTTCCGCGTGACCGTGTGGCGCATGGTCGTAGCCGAATACCGTTAACATTCGCACGAGATTCACGCCCGGAGTATCGAGCGGTACCAGAATCATGGACTGCTGTTTGTGCGCGGCTGCGGATGGATCGGTCTTGCCCATAAGAATCGCGACTTTGCAACGCGGGTCGCCTGCACCCGAAGACCACCACTTACGCCCGTTGATCACGTAGCCATCCCCGTCCGCCACGATGCTCGCGCTGATGTTGGTAGCGTCCGAAGAGGCTACGTCCGGCTCCGTCATTGCAAAACAGGATCGAATTTCTCCAGCAAGCAAGGGCTTCAACCATTTTTCCTTTTGCTCCGCGGTGCCATAGCGAGCAAGTACTTCCATGTTTCCGGTGTCTGGCGCCGAACAATTGAAGATCTCCGGCGCGATATGACTGCGGCCCATGATTTCACACAGCGGCGCATACTCCAGGTTGCTGAGACCCGTGCCATTTTTGTCTTGCGGCAAAAATAGATTCCACAATCCTTCGTGCCGCGCCCTCGCCTTCAGTTCTTCGACAATTCGGGTAGGCTTCCAGCGCGCCTGGGCGATCTCCGCATGGAATATCTCCTCGTTCGGATACACATGGGAACCCATAAAAGTCTGCAATCGCTGCAATAGCTCGCGGGTCTTTTCACTAACTTCGAAATTCATAGAGAGTTCTTTATTCTCCGGTAAACACCGGTGCGCGCTTTTCAACGAAATGTGCAACGCCTTCTTTGAAGTCCGCGCACCGCAAGCTGGCCAGCATTTCTTGCTCGGAACGTTCAAACGACACTGTCAGTGTTTCAAACATCGCTTCATACACTTGCCGCTTGATGATCCGCATCGACCGCGGGCTGACGTTCGAGGCAAGATCGATTGCGTACTCTCGCACTTTCTCCATAAATGTGTCGCGCGGATAGACTTGATTCGCCAGTCCCATTCTCATCGCTTCCGCGGCATCGACCATTCTGGCAGAGAGCAACAGCTCCAGGGCATTTGCATGTCCCACAAGGCGCGGCAGCATCCAGGCCATTCCGTACTCGGCTATCAGTCCACGCCGTGCAAAAGCTGTCCCGAAGCGCGCGGCGTCAGAAGCAAAGCGTATATCGCAATACAACGCCATCACCAAACCCAATCCCACTACCGGTCCATTGATCGCCGCGATCACGGGTTTCGTCAGAGCCGGGAAATACGAATATTTGTGTCGAAAATCAGCACGAACATCGCCGGCCGTGGTTTGCGTCTTATTCACCGGCTGGGTCAGGCGTGCCGCGTCAACTCCCTTTTCGGCGACAGTGCTCAACAGCGACATGTCTGCACCGGCGCAGAACGCACGCCCCGCACCTGTCACGACAATGACACGCACGCTTTCATCCCGCTCTGCGTCTTCCACGGCAGCGCGCACTTCCCTTTCCATGACCGCCGTCCAGGCGTTGAGTTTGTCGGGACGGTTGAGCGTAATCGTGGCAATGCGGTCAGCCACCTGGTACAGCGTTTCCTGATTTGGCATAGCGAGGCGAATTATATACAATGCCAACGCGTTAGTCACACTCATCTGTGTTAAACCATCACATTTTTAGATATGCGTCAGTAATCGGAGACTTCCATGCCATTCGTCATGAACGAGGGCGTCAAAATATATTGGGATGAATGCGGCTCTGGCGAACCTCTGCTGCTGATTAATGGCCTCAGTTATCCCTCCTACATGTGGCATCGCAGCCGGCCCGTTCTTGCCCAACGCTATCGCACTATTGCCTTCGATAATCGCGGCATCGGCCAAAGCGATGTACCTTCGGGCGCTTATTCCATGCCGGTGATGGCTTCCGACGCCGCTGCCGTGCTGGATGCCGCCGGTGTGGAGGCCGCGCATGTATTTGGTGCCTCCATGGGAGGCATGATTGCACAAGAATTTGCGCTCCACTATCCGCAGCGTGTGCGCTCACTGATTCTGGGTTGCACCGCTGCTGGTGGACCCCACGCAGTGCAAGCCGAACCCGCCGCGATACAGACTCTGTTGCGTCAAGGGATGACACCCGAAGAATCCCGGGAGGCTATCACACCATTCATTTATAACCGTGGCACGCCACGCGAGCGCATCGACGAAGATATGGCTATTCGCATGAAGTGGTACCCCACTCCACAGGGTTATGCAGGCCAGCTGCAAGCCATTTTCGGATGGGAAGCGTACAGTCGCATCGCGCAAATCAACGTCCCAACGCTCGTTATCCACGGCGAAACCGACAGACTCATTCCAGCCGCCAACGCCGAATTAATCGCTGAACGAATTCCCGGAGCCAGGTTGGTGTTGATTCCCCACGCCAGCCACATCTTCGAGACCGACCAGCCTGCTGCAGCACAACAGGCAATTTTCGAATTCCTCAGCGCTCAGCAGGACGCCAAGCGAGTAACCCGCGCGTAGGTTGCCCACGTTTCGTCTATGGAGATCTGCGAAAACTCTCCGCCCGCCGCATCTTGTTACTGACCGCGCAGTCCAGGTGCGCGCCACCCTTACCGAGCCCACGTCGGGGACCTATTCAAAACTTCCGGTTACCCCTGAAAGCCATTCATTGCCTGTTTCCAGAGCCACTTCATTACCCGAGAAACGTTGTAGCAGTACGCCACGTTATATCCAAGTGTTGAAAAGTAATTAGGCTCGCAGCCTTGCTTCATGTCAGAAAGTTGCTTGAGATCGAACTTCTGATTTTCAACCGTGCCCCAATCATATTTTGCGTTGTACATCGGGAAACACGGAGCGAGCGTTCCATCGGTGCGAATGATAAGCCAGTTTTGGCCTGCGCGGCAGCCCCAATGCTCTCCCACACCACGCATGAAACCTTTCATATTCTGCAAGCGTGGAATGGAGTCCACCATCTTGTAGCCCTGGCGCTGCTTGTCAATAAGCCAATCGAGTAAATCATCCACCACCGGAAAATCTTCGGGACGAATGTAGGTATCGTTCTCGCTGAGGTGCTTGAAGTGCGGCTGTTCCATCATGGGCGCTTCGTTGATATGAAACGTGAGAGAGATGCCGTTGTCGTGGGCGATTTCGACCAGTTGTTTCACGTCATCGATGTTAGTGCGGCAAATATTGGTGTTGAAGAAAACCGTGTAGCCGTAGCGATACTGGCGCTTTACCAGGTAGTCAAAGTTGGAGCGCACGTGGTCGAAGGCCATGGGCCCCCGCTATATGCTCGACACTAATATCTGCATCTATTTGCGGAAGAACCGACCTCCAGAAGTGACTGCACGATTTCGCCAAATGCAGCATGGCGACGCCGTCATATCGGTGATTACTTATGGCGAGCTACGTTATGGCGCAGAGCGTAGCCAGCAACGCACGCACGCTCTGGAATCTCTCGCACGCCTTGTTTCTCTTTTGCCTGTGCTTCCCTTGCCGGAGGAAGCGGCTACAGCCTACGGCGAGTTTCGCGCGGCGTTGGAAGCCCGCGGTGAGATGATCGGCGGCAATGATCTCTGGATTGCTGCTCACGCCAAATCCGTGGGGCTCACTCTCGTCACCAACAATGAACGCGCGTTCAAACGCGTCCCCGGACTTAAGCTCCAGAATTGGACCAGCCGCCATCGTTGATTTTTCATTTTAATGGGCTAACTTCAACACGCCGGGTCGGCAACCATCTGATAGTGAGGTTACTGCCATGGAGTTGCAGTCAACTCTATCCTCACTACGCTACAAAAAGACCGGGGCTATATGCCGTTGAAACAGATTGGCAGTAACGCCCCGTGCGATGATTTCTTCCTTGGATTTGACCGCATCCTGAAAGCGGTCACCCATCTTTGCGGCGATCTTGAAGCTGACGTGAAGCAACTGGCGCAAGTTCGGATTGTATGTCTTGCAATTTTCATCGTGTTGCAGTGCCTCAACGTATTGCTGCGAAGTCCAGCCGTTAACGGCGGAAGGCAATGGTAGCTGTGCGCGATCTATCTCAATGACCGCGGCATACGGTTTGCAAAGTTCCTCCATCTGTTCATAAGCTTGCGCATAGATTTCTTTGGCGATGTTTAACGCGTTTCCTCCGGCGCGCGCCAGACCTGCGATTTCCTCCAACCACGTGGTGCCTGCAGTCTTCAGATGAAAACCCGCATCAGCACTGTGAATCGCGTTGTGAATGTGCGAATACAACGAAAACTTATCGCTTCCGGAGTGCATGCTTAATTTCAGATTGTCAGGCAGGTCATAAATTCGAACAGCGTGCGCCACAACGGCTAGATCAGTGGAAAACTCGCGCGCAAAGATTTCAACATCGCCGAGGTAATCCACCCCTTTGTTAAAGCGGCCAGTAAATTTCGGCGCGATCGTTTGAATCGGAATTTTTTCATCGGTTACAGCCGCCAGAATAACCAGCAATTCGATGGGCTTTTGAGCCAAGTCGGTCTCGTCCATGGAGATCTCCGGAATAAATTGCCCGCTGCCCTTCCGCTCTTCGATATAACGGTAGATTTTTCCGGCTTCAGAAACAGCCGCGAGATATTTCCTCGCGACCTTGTCGATTTGCTCGCGATTGGCCTTTAAAGTTGGGCCATCCGAACCGAGCAGGATTTCATCGAGCAGTTCCGGATGGCGATTTGTAAATTTCACCACGGAATCCTGATCCATCCGTACACCAATTTTCTCCGCGACATCGATCGTGAAGAAATCGCACGGCTCAATAAAGCGGTCCACAGTTTCTAAACTTATGTGGTCCGCGTCGACGAAGTAAGGATGCCTCCATTCGCTCGCTTCAACAGCAAGTTGGGCAGCTCCCCGCGTTTCTAAGGGTTCCGAGCCAATGATGTTGTGTTCGCGATTGGATTTGTTCCAAACCGGAATCACTTCTACACCCTGTTGCAAAGCACTGGCGCAAGCCTGGAGCTGAGCTTTGCCTTGTAGCGAAAACCGATCGCCAACCCCTATCGAATATTTCGGAAGTCGTAACGAATGTGTGGGCATTTTATCTATTCAACGGCGTGGTGGCCAGTGACAATAGGCAGCCCCAATCCAGCGACTTTTTCCAAGCCAAACAAACCGCGGTAGTATAAGCGATCTCAATCTCTTCTTTTATTTGCGGATAACGTTAAACGAAGCGAGGTTGCGTGGATATAAAACTTTTCCCGGACAAACAGGCCCTCTTCGTCGCTGCCGCCAATCGCGCCGCTACCATCATTCGAAATTCCATTACGCAACGCGGTCACGCTTGCATTATTGCCGCGACCGGCGCCTCGCAATTTGAGTTTCTCGAGTTATTGACGGGCTTGTCGGAAATCGATTGGGGCGAGGTAGAAATGTTTCACCTGGACGAATACATAGGCATCGCGGAAACTCATCCCGCAAGTTTTTGCAGATATCTGCGCGAACGCCTGATCGATAAAGCAGGTGTCGGACAATATCACCTCTTAAGCGGCACGGGCGATCCGGACGCCGTCATCAGAGAAGTAGGGCAAGAATTGCAGCGAAAGCCCGTTGATGTTGCGTTTGTAGGCGTAGGAGAAAATGGCCACTTGGCATTCAACGATCCGCCCGCGGATTTCGACACGGATGAGCCTTATGCCGTCGTTACGCTGGATGAAGCGTGCCGCAGGCAACAGTTGAACGAAGGATGGTTCTCATCTCTGGACGACGTTCCAAAACGCGCTATCTCCATGACCATTCGCCAGATTCTAAAATCCATCGAAATCTTATGCATCGCGCCGGACGCGCGTAAGGCCCACGCGGTGAAAAATTGCTTCGACGGCCCAGTGAGTCCGATGGCGCCAGCCTCGGCATTACAACGTCACCCCGCTACAACCGTATATCTGGATCCGCATTCCAGTTCTCTACTCAGTTCTAAGCTTCGCGTGGAGCGAGTCTGAGTCGCGATAGACCGCCTGATTTCCAAATCATATCCGCCGTGCCAATCCACGTTCCGTGGCGGCGTTGTTGCGAACCAGCAAAAGCACCAGCAGCATACCCACGAATGGAATTAGCCCACCAGCCACCAGAATGGAATCAAAGGAGTGAGTCGCTGCCGCACGGTGCGCATCAGCCAAGCGACCCACCAGAAAAAATGCCGCGATCGTTCCCAATCCGGAGCCCGTGCCCCCGAGACCACTCACGCTGGCCACCAGGTGGGTCGGGAAAAGGTCGGTCGGAAGGACATGCGCGATGGTACTAAAACTTGCATAAAAAAATGTGGCTAACGCGAACAACGCTGTGATCACGTAGAGATTCGACGTAAGGATAGTTGGAATCAGAAGCATCATTCCCAAACCGCCAGCCATCACCACGGCTTTCCGTGATCTTCCAACGGGCCAGCCGCGTTTGATCAGGTAGCCGGTAGCGGCGCCACCGGCAAAATTTCCCAAGTCCGCGGCGATGAACGGCACCCACACCGCGATCAAGCTCCCGCGCAGATCAAACCCTTTCGCAATTAAATAAATGGGAAACCAGTCCGTTATAAAAAACCACACTGGATCGGTGAAGGTGCGCGCCACGATAACGCCCCAGGTTTGGGGAATTTTTAATAGTTCGCGCCAGCGCAGGCGATCCTTGGGAATATCTGCGATCGGCGGCCGATCCGCTACCAGCATGCTCCGTTCTTCCGCGGAAACGAATGGATGAGATTCTGGAGGATAGTAAAGCCATCGCCACACCAGCAGCCATGCAAACCCCAGTAAACCAGGCACAATGAAAGCAGGCCGCCATCCCCATCGCGTATAAATTCCTAAAACCAGGAACGGCGCGATCGCGCCACCGATGGAAGAGCCGCTGTCAAAAAGTGCGGTCGCGAGCCCGCGCTCACTCTTGGGAAACCATTCGGACACCGCTTTAGTCGCGGCGGGCCAGTTCGCTGATTCGCCGGCTCCAAGAAGAAAACGAAAAAACGCAAAGCTCCGTAAGCCCTGGGCCAGCGGAGTAAATATCGATACCAGCGAGTAAGCGGCGACCGTCAATGTGATCCCACTGCGCGTGCCTACTCGATCAATCAAACGGCCACAAACGGTCTGCCCCAGCGAATACGCAATTCGAAAAGCGATGACGATTGCCGCGTAATCGGTATTGCTCCAATGAAAATCCACCTTAAGAAATGGCGCCAAGATCGATAGAGTTTGCCGGTCCAGGTAGTTAATGACCGTGGAGGTAAAAAGAAGCGCGCCAATCGACCATCGAAGTGAATGCGCGAAGGGGCGAGGCATCGACCTTGAACTTTACTCCGTTTCCCGCACGGCGAGCTGCCATCCAGCGCTACGCGGGCAGAGCTTAACTTGGCTTGCTGGGAAGGCAAACGAATGCGTGATATTAAAATGCATTCTTCATGGAACTTCGTGCAACACATTGCTCACACGAGTTGTGGATTTTTCTTCGTTCGATCAGATCAGGATAACTCCCGTTTGCGCTTCCATTTGTGCGAGCGTTCAATGCGATTCAGCGGCGCGCTAGGATTTGTCTGCTATGGGGTTTCTGGCCTCCTTCACGAGTTGCGCGTACCGCATCGCCAAATTGCTGATCAACTCCGGTTTGCGCTCTTGAAAAGCGTGTTTCAAAACTAACTCGCCGCCCACTCCCAACGCAGCCGCGCCGGCCCGGATGTAGTCCGCGGCGGTTTCCAGATTCACCCCTCCTGTGGGCACCAACGGAACGTGGGGTAGAGGTCCTTTGAGCGCCTTGATATAGCTCGGCCCCCCCAAATTGGCGCAAGGAAAAATTTTAACGAAGTCGACGCCCGCATCCCAGGCAGTCATCACTTCAGTTGGAGTGAGAGCTCCCGCCATGATAAGCAGATCGAGATTGTGAGCGGCAGCGACGGTTTTCAGCGAAAACCCCGGCGTGACGAGAAATTGAGCGCCCACATCAAAACATTGCAGCGCCAGATCCGGGTTCACCACCGTGCCTGCTCCGACAAGAAGTTTTGGCATCGTCTTCACCAACTCGGAAATGACCTCCAAAGCTCGCGGAACAGTCATAGTGATTTCAACGATGGGAATGCCCCCTTGCCAGACTGCTTCAGCCGCAAATTTCGCCTCTTCCGGAGAAGCAGTGCGGATAACCGGCACGATTCCGATTTTTTCGATTAGAGCGCGAACTTCCTGTTTCTTCATCAAAGTACAGCCACCTTTTCAACCGGTTTAGCGGGCGATTCTGGCACCCGCGCCTTTCATCACGTGCAGAACTTCCTCGAGCGTCACCATAGTGGTATCGCCCGGCGTGGTCATCGCCAGCGCTCCATGCGCGGCTCCGCATTCGACCGCCCACTGCGGATCCTTCCCCGCGAGAAAACCATAAATCAAACCGGAGGCAAACGAATCACCGCCGCCAACACGATCGAAGATCTCAAGGCTCTCGCGATTTCTAGCCTGATAAAAATTGCCATCGTGGTAGCAGATAGCGCCCCAATCATTACGTGTCGCGGTGGTCGCTTTGCGGAGCGTGGTGGCCACGACTTTAAAAGAAAAGTCGTGCAGTACTTTTTGAATCATTTGTTTGAAAGCTTCGGGGTCCAGCGCGGCCAAATGCTCGTCGGTTCCGGATACTTCGTAACCAAGCGCTGACGAGAAATCTTCTTCGTTGCCGAGCATGACATCCACAAAGGGAGCGATGCTCCTGTTAACTTCCTGGGCGCGCTTTTTTCCCCCGACCGATCGCCACAAGGAATCGCGATAATTCAGATCATAAGAGGTGACGACGCCGTATTTTCGGGCACACTGCAGGGCCTCGATGGCGACCTCCGAAGTCGTTTCCGACAGCGCTGAGAAAATCCCGCCAGTGTGAAACCAGCGCGTGCCGCCTTTGCCGAAGATCGTCTCCCAATCGATTTGACCGGGTTTGAGCGTGGACACTGCGGTGTGGCCGCGATCCGAACAGCCCAGCGCCGCTCGCAGGCCAAAGCCGCGTTCCGTAAAGTTCAGCCCGTTGCGGACCGTCCGGCCAACTCCATCGTAGTCCACCCAGCGGATCAAGGAGGAATCGACGCCACCCTGGTAAATCAGGTCCTGCAGCAGCAAGCCAACGGGATTCCTGGCAAACGCGGTAACGATACAGGTCTCCAGTCCGAAACATCGTTTCAATCCGCGCGCGACGTTGTATTCGCCACCACCTTCGCTGACTTCGAATTGCCTTGTGGTCCATATTCGATGGTCACCCGGATCGAAACGCAACATCACTTCGCCCAGGCTTACCAAATCCCAACGGCAAGTGTCCTTTTGCTTGATGGATAAAGTCATTTCACCTCTGTATCAACTAACTAACCGCCGAGATTCCAGATCATACTGTCACAGGTCGCCGCATTGCCAATGTGCACCGCGCACGACTCGTTCAAGCTTCCCGGGGGGGCCGGTATGATCAAATTTCTCGCACGATTATTCCGGGGCCTTCACTACATCGTCGGTATTTCCGAGCCTCCACCGGGTACCAGCGAGCGAAAATTTGTGTTCGTGTGGCTTGCCGCCATCGCGTTCGTTGTAGCCGTCTTCGTGTGCCTGATCTTGATTATTCCCCTGCTCTACTTCAGGCGTTGAGCAACTTTGCGTAGCCGCAATCAACAAGGATAATAAAGCAACCGAAGTAACGGAACGATACCAGCGGAATCCAACATTGAGCTACAAATCTGTTTCCAGAAAGGCGCGAAAATGATGAATTCAATTGGGCCCAGGAAACTGATGCGACGAATCGCATACTCGATGTTCACTATTTTATTTCTATTCATATGCAGCGCTCGCTCAGCGCAAAACGAACAGCACCCCGTTCGCAACATTGTTCTAGTTCACGGCGCGTGGGCAGATGGTTCTGGCTGGAAGGGTGTCTACGACATCTTGGTCAAGGACGGCTTCAACGTCAGCATTGTTCAAGAGCCAGAAACATCGTTCAAAGAAGATGTGGCCGCCACCAAACGCGTTCTTGCTCTGCAAAATGGACCGTGCATTCTTGTCGCGCATAGCTATGGCGGAGCCGTAATCACCGAAGCGGGCAACGACTCGTCCGTCGCAGCATTGGTGTACATCGCGGCTCACATGCCGGACGCTGGAGAAAACGAGGCCGACGACGGAAAGCGCTTCCCAAGTGATCTCAGCAAATCCGGCGCTATAATGAAAACGGCGGACGGATTCACTTACTTGGACCCCGCGCAATTTCATGAGTACTTCGCAGCCGACCTCTCTGCCGAGCAAGCCGCTTTCCTGGCGCGGTCTCAAGTATTCAATTTTGCTGACAATTTCAAAGCCGTTATCAGCACCGCGGCGTGGCGAAGCAAACCAAGCTGGATGTTGGTGGCGTCAAAAGACCGCACCATCAACCCTGATCTCGAGCGTTGGTACGCGTCGCGAGCCAAAAGTCACACCAAAGAAGCGCAGGGCGCCAGCCATGCAGTCTACGTCTCCAGACCAAAAGAGGTTGCAGCGATGATCGAAGAAGCAGCGGCGCAAGCTCGGTAAAAAACCTCACAGCGGATGTGTCTGGCTCGTGGCGCTCGCCCGCCTCACAAATTCCCTCAGCCAGGACAGGCGAACCGGCTTCAATTCTTGGGCGCCCGCTTCACGGCAATCAGTGACATCTGCTCCAGATCCGGGAAGTGCCCTTCCGCATCCGGCGAGCGGCTAGTTGCAGGAAGTTGTTGCACCAAGGTTTGAGCCGGCAGAGGGGCTTTGAAGTATTCCGAATAAACCTTGTTGAAAGATTCGCTGTCAGAAATATTGTCCAGATAAACAGTGGTGTACACCACCTGGCTAAAATCCATGGAAGCTTCTTCCAGGTTATCAAGTTGGTTGCGCATGGTCTGGCGGAGTTGCACCGCGGTGGAGTTGCCGTAGACGCCGCCGTGCGGCCCAGGAATAAATCCGCTTTTCGCGGAACAGTACAAAGTCTCGCCTGCAAAGACGCACGGGCTGGCGGTCGGGCTCGGCGGCATGTTTTTAGGACGGATGGAGCGACGTAGGCTTAGGTCCCGCACGGCCACGCCGGTGTATTCGATTTGCGCATTGCCCGGCAGCGCAGAAACTTCGATGGTAGCTCGGGCAGGCGTGTTCCCGAATTCAAATCGCTTGGCATATTGTTCGTTCATGCGCTCCATGGGTATTTTCTGCGTCAGATAAGGGTTCACGAAGACCATGTGACTGAGCTTCAAACCGGCAGCCTCAACTACCGCTCTGAGTCCGTCGAGCGCAAGATTAATCTGAGCCACGGGGTCATCGGGCACTTCGCCAGTACGCGGGTCGCGCCCCTGCATTCCCGAAACAAATAAACGATCATGCGTAAGAATCCCCGGCGAGAAGGGCTCCGCAGTTTTGTAATTTGCGGGAACCACAGCTTTCCGTTCGGTCAGGTCTCGAACCGCCACAGCGGTAATCTCGATCGGTGATTGCGGCACCCGCGCAACTCCCAGGACTGCCCGCGCTGGAGGCGTATGCGGAAAATACTGTGCGAAAATCTTGTTCAGTCGTTCATAGTTGCTCACGTTTTCGAGATACACCTGCACGTAAACCACGTGCTCCATAGTTAACCCGGCCGCCACAACAATGGCTTTGACATTTTCGAGCGCTTGCGTGACTTGGCCCTCGAAATCATTGGGGACGCCGCCATCTGGCCGTTGTGGGCCCTGACCTGAAATATATACGTAATCTCCGGCGTCGATTGCTGACGAGCGCAGGCCATTCACAGGCTGCTTACCTGGAATTTCAATCTGACGCTGTTGCGCTGACATTTCGCTAGTCAGTAACAGAAAGACGGCAAACAAACTTGCCAGCGCCAAAATCCCATGGCGAAAGCTTTTGCTCGCGACGGCGAGCTTTTCAGTTTGTGTCATCACTAAACTCCCGGTGCGGCTTTGCGAGCGGTATTTAGAAGTTCACGGATTCGCTGGCCGACGATGAGAACTTCGTTGGGCTGAATCGTGGAAGAAACCAATTCCAATTTTTGGCGTTCTGGTCGTTCTTCTCCCGAACCTTTTTTGGGATTACCTTCGCGGACGGCGGGAACGATGCTGGGATTATCGGCTCCGGCAACTTCAATGACCGGATCTCCGGCGCGCAGTTGTTGCACGCAATCCTTCACCGTGTAGTTCCACTTTTTTTCATCCCAGGAGATGTGCAACGTCGGGTAGCGGTTGCCGTCCGTGGGGATGGAAATTTCGGTATCAATTCCAGGCACGGTTCGCACCAGTTTTTCGATGCGCTGCACCCGAGCGTTCCATTCGCGATTGAGAACATTCAAGTCGGTCTTCAGCCAGGTTTCGACCGCCGTCAATAACCCGACGATCTCCTCTTTTCCAACTTTCATGGCGCGGCAGACGGATCCTTCCCACGGGCTGGTGTTCTTCATCGCGGCCTCGATCAGGTCTTTTCTGCCGAGCAAGAGGCCGCTGCATTGCGGACCGCGAAGTCCCTTGCCGCCGGAAAAGGTATAAAGATCCAGGCCCATTTTTGCGTACAACTTAATGTTATCGATAGGTGGAATGCCCGCAGCATCATCCAGCAAAATCGGGATGTTGGATTTTTTCGCTACCGCAATTTCAGCGCTGAGCTTGTCTTCAAGGTGCGTGGTGTAGATCATCGCGGTGCTGTTGTTGATCGCGCTGGCCAGTTCGTCAGGTGATCCCGCGAGAACCAGTTTGGCACCCGTCAAGCGGATGGCATTATCAAACGCGCTGCGCCCGCCCATCATGATGACTTCGTTCTTCAACCCTGTTGTATCCGGGAGTTGCCAGACATTTTTTGGATCGCCTCCCGCCATGCATGCGGCGGTTGCGGAAGCCATAGCGCCCGCGGCACCCGAGGTGACCATCCCGGCCTCAGCCCCGGTCAATTCCGCGAGGCGGCGGCTTGCGGCATGTTGCAGCTCGAACATGTTCACGAAATATTCGGAAGCCTGTCGCTGCGCCGCGGTCACTTCGGGAAATTCCAGAGAGCCGCTCAAATACGTCCAGGTACCGCGACAGTTGATTACCGTTTTTACGCCGAGACGGGAGTAAACATTCTGGCGCGAATCCTTGCCCACCGCCGCCGCGGCTGTCGCGAAGGCGTTTTTCGCGGCGATTTGGCCGAGCAAAGGTGCGGCGGCAGCCAGGCGAATAAAGCCTCGGCGGCTAAAATCTGGCATTAAGGACATTCAAGGCCTCCCTGAAAAGTGGGAAATTCGCGTGAACACGCCTCGCCATCGGGCCTGCCCGCCGATCACTAGTGTCGTTTTCGAAAACTTTAATTTCCGTGTCTGGCATCTTTATCACATCTTGCTTGACTCGTAGCGTTTTATTTTGTTTGATTACGAATCGTTTCGAATCGCGGTGGCAACAACAACGTCTTGAGGAAGACCAAATATTGGGCCCTGCCAGCGGAGGCGGAACCATGGATTTTGCAATAGCAATGACATCGGCGACTTCTAGATGAGAAAAAATATGTTGTGGACGTCGGCCACGGTAATCGGGCTGCATCTAGCGGCTGCGGGTAACTGTGCGCTGTACGCGCAACAAACAAGTGTGCGGCCGCCGAGCCCTGGTTGCCATGTGGAAGAAATTACTTATCAGGGCTGGCAAGCCCAGCAGCTTTCCAACGCCTGGGTTAAGTTGATTTTTGTGCCGCAAAATGGCGGGCGCCTGATGCAGGTCATTTTCGACGGGCACCCGTTCTTGTTTGTAAACCGGCGCTACGCCGGAAAGTATCAGCCGCCGTCAAGCACCGAGTGGTTCAATTATGGCGGCGACAAACTGTGGGTTTTGCCCGAAGGCACCGAAGATGAACGCCATTGGGTTGGTAATTCTGACGTGCTGGACGATGGCCCTTTCGATTTTCAGGTTCTCTCGCAGGGGCAACGATGCGAAATTTCCTTGACCGGTCCCTCCGACCCACAAACCGGTCTGCAGTTTATGCGCGCGGTGAGTCTAGGCACTGATTCCCCGCTCATCACCTTTCACGCCGCCATGAAAAATATCAGCGGCCATCCCATCGAATGGTCGATGCAGTCGGTCTCGCAATACGACACTGCCGACGCAAAAGATCCCGCGCACCACAACAAAAATTTCTGGGGCTTCACTCCAACAAATTCATTGAGCAGTTATCTGAATCAGTATCACGTCAAATTTGGCCCCGCGGAAAATTCTGCTGCACAGGTTCGCGCAAACGGGCTCTTCGCCGTGCACTACGCGCCGCTAGCGGCAGAACTTTGGGTGGACTCCAAAGCGGGTTGGTTGGCGGTGGTCGATGGCGACAGCGGCTACGCGATGGTCGAGCGATTTCGCTACGACGAGACCAAGCCTTATCCCGGCAAAGCTTCGGTCATATTTTGGACAAACGGCGCGCAACTGCATCAGCATCCCGACGGCACTGCCACTTTTGGCGCCTCCGAAGACGGTCCACCAGCAATTTACATGGAGGCCGAACTCAACTCGCCGATGGCGCGCCTCGATCCAGGCGAGTCCAATCATTTCGACACGCAATGGTCTCCCACCAGAGCGAACGCCAACTTTCAAGGGGTGAGTGATGCAGGCGTGATCCTCAAACCGTTACACGCGACACCAAGCGCAGCAGGAAAAGGGCTCGCACTAACTGGCGCATTCGGAGTTTTCTTCTCTGGAAAGCTTGTCGCGCATCTTTACGACAGCCGCGGAGTCTCGATCGGCACGCGTGATCTCGACCAGGTCGAACCGAAAAATCTAGTCAAATTGCAGGCCACGATAAACGATGCAGGCCAGGCAGCGAGAATTTCGTTGCACCTGGTCGACGCCAACGGACTGGATCGCGGAGCGCTGGGAGAAGTAGCGGTGGGTTCCGAGACCGCCAAGGAATGAAAAAGAAACGAATTCAGACTAGAAGTATTTTCGGCTTGCTTATTTTTATTTGTTTGTGCGATGGTACGCGAAACCGCAACACATTGGGGGGGACCAATGTTAAATCGCTTTAAATGCGTTTTCACACTTCTGCTGACGGTGACTTTTTTCAGCGCAGCGGCGCTGAAAGCCGACGTTACTGGCTCGGTCCAGGGCGTGGTGCGCGACAGCAGCGGAGCTGTGGTTGGCGGCGCGCAAGTTGTAGTCACCAACGTAGGCACAAATTTCAGCAAAGAAGCCACGTCAGCCAGTGACGGTACCTATCAAATTCTGGCGCTGCCCGCGGGAACGTATACGCTGACAGCCACCGCCGCGGGATTTGGCACCTTCACCGAAACGAAAATCGAAGTAAAAGTAAACGACCAGCTCAAATACGACATTACCCTCAATGTTGGCAGCGTCCGTGAACATGTCGAAATCGTCGCCAATGCCGTGCAAGTGCAAACTGAAAACACGCAACTCGGCGACGTAATCGACTCCAAAAAGATGCTCGCCCTCCCGCTGAACGGACGCAGCTACATCGATCTTCTGGGCCTGCAGGCTGGCGTTGCGCCCGGCACTGCCCAGACCATCCAACAGGATCGTCCGGTATCGGGCTCTTTGAATCCCGGCAACATATCCGTCAATGGCCAGCGCGAGACCGCCAACGCATTTTTGGTGAATGGTGGTGACGTCAGTGAGGGTCGCAACCTCGGCGCAGGATTGGTGCCCAATCTCGACTCCATCGAAGAGTTCCGCCTCATAACCAACAGCTTTGACGCCGAATATGGAAAATTCAGCGGCGCCGTCATCAACGCCATCACCAAATCCGGAACCAACGGTTTTCACGGGGACGCCTTCGAGTTTCTGCGTAATGACAAATTGGATGCCAAGAACTACTTTGTCCCCTCCAAGTCGGAGTTGCGTCGGAATCAGTTCGGTTATGCGGCCGGCGGCCCGTTCTGGAAGAACAAGCTTTTCTGGTTTTCGGATTACCAAGGCACCAGGCAGGTAGCAGGCGCGGAAACCGGTCTTGTCACAGTACCGACGGCGGACCAACGTCTAGGTAACTTTGACCCTTCCCTCTTGGCCGGCACGATCGACGGCCCGTATTGGGCGCAAGTGCTTTCGCAGCGTCTGGGTTACGGCGTGGCGCAGGGCGAACCGTATAGCTTTGTCGGCTGCAACAGCACCGACACGGTGACAGGATGCGTTTTCCCCGTGAACCCGACGACCGGCCTTGCCAACATTCCCCAGACGGCCTGGTCTGCTCCCTCCGTGAAAATCCTCCCCTATATTCCCGCTCCGACACTTCCAGGCGGTGCAAACAACTATTCGAATAACAGTGGGAGGGACATCGTCAACGACGACAAAATCGGAGAGCGCGTAGATTTTAACAACCAGAAGACCGGAAACTGGTCGTGGTACTACCATTTTGATAACACAAACGTGCAGAACGCACTGGCCGGCTACGCCACCGTTCCGGGCTTCCCCACCGTCACGCCATCCCGTGCGCAAGAATTTGTAATGAGCAACACCAAGACCGTGGGGGCGACCGCCGTGAACGAAGCCCGGATCAGCTTCTTCCGCACTGCGCTCCATAAAGACAACCCAGCTGGGAGTCTCGCCAACCTTTCTGACCTTGGGTTTGTAACAGGCGCCAACACTCTGGGCATCGTTCCGCTGGCCGGATATCCACAATATGTCCCTCAGATCAGCTTTACCAACCTCGGTTTAAACCTTGGCGTGCCCCCGCTTAATACTTTCCAACCCAACACGACCTACATGGCTAGTGATGCATTTTCGAAAGGCCAGGGCAAACATACATGGAAGTTTGGAGGCGAATTCCGCTACCTGCAAGTGAACGAACGTAACTTTGCCAACCCGAATGGGGGCTTCACATTTGACGGCACAGTGACGGGAGCCGATTTTGCGGATTTCCTCCTCGGTGCGACCTCCACTACCAGCGCGCCTTACACCCAGGCAGCCGAACAATTCCTCGATTCGCGCACTCGCTATGGTGGCGCTTTCGTCCAGGACTCCTGGAAGGTGAAATCAAATCTCACTTTGAATCTGGGCTTGCGCTGGGAAGTGAGCATGCCTTGGTACGACACCCAAGGTAAGATTCAGACCTTCAATCCTGGGGAACAGTCCACGGTGTTTCCGCTTTCTCCTCCAGGCCTGGTATTCCCTGGCGACCCCGGTATTCCCAAGACGCTCGCCCCCACGCGATATAACGACCTCGGCCCACGATTGGGTCTAGCGTATTCACCGGGATTTTCGGACGGAATCTTGGGCAAGATATTTGGCGGCCCAGGCAAATCCAGCATCCGGGCGGCCTACGGTTTGTACTACACCTCGGTCGAGGACTTGAACCTGTTTTACGAGGTGGCGGACGCACCGTTCGGCCTCTATTGGACCTCGCCCGTATCGGTGATGTTTGACCAACCGTTCGTGGTTCGAGCTACCGGGCAATCCTTAGGACAGCGTTTCCCGTTCACCGCGCCGGTTCCCGGCGCTCCATCCAACAAGACCCTGGACTTCTCCGTTTACGAGCCCTTCAATTTTTTCCCGGGCTACGACATTCACAACAAGTTGCCTTACGCGGAGCACTTCAATCTCTCCATCCAGCGCGAGCTAAGCAAATCCACTGTGCTCACGCTGGCTTACGTTGGGACCGAAGGCCACCGTCTCATCACCCAGCGGGAAGCAAACCCCGGCTCCGCAGCTCTATGCCAGCAACTCACTGCGGAAGGGGCTATGGATGTGACCGCAGGAACCGCCGGTTGCGGACCGGGCAATGAGAATGACGTTTTTCAGCTTCCATCGGCTACCACTCCCTGTACGACACTTAGTCCGACGCCACTCCCAGGATGCGTTTACAGCACCAGAACGCAGATCTTAAATCCCAATTTCTGTCCGGGTGGTGCGCAGGTCTGCTTTGGTTCCAACAATACCAATACACTGACCACCGCCAATTCGATCTACAACGCCGCGGAAATCACCTTGGAACGCAAGGCCAATGATTTCACGTTCCTGGTGGCGTATACCTTTTCTAAAGCCCTGGACGATTCTTCGGCCTTCAACGACTTAGTGAATTTTGAGGATCCTAAGTTGAGCCGAGGGTTGTCATCAACTGACGTTACTCACAATTTCGTGGCCAGTTACATTTGGGCTATCCCGCTTGACCGCGCTTTCGCCAAGGCGCCTAAGCGCTTGACCCAAGGCTGGCAAATGCAGGGAATCACCCGTTTCGCGACCGGCTTTCCCATCCAGATGAACCAGGCCACCGGTGATATTTCGCTCGCCGGCAATTCGGCCACGGATATGCCGAATCGGGTGGGTCCGGTCACGATCGTCAACCCGCGTGACGTTAATACCGCTTGTCCCACATATGATCCTAGTATTCCCGGCTCTGGCACAGGATGTTACTTCCTGCCCACTGCATTCGCTCTCAACACTACTCTGGGAACGTTTGGCACCGCCAATCGGCGCTTCTTCCATGGCCCCGGATTCAACAACACAGATTTCGGCATGTCGAAGCGCACCGTAATTAAAGAGAATTATGCTTTCGATCTTCGTATCGAATTTTTCAACGTCTTCAACCACGCGCAATTCATGAATCCTTCCGGAGACATCACCAATTCCAGCTTCGGAGTCGTCACCAATGCGCGCGATCCGCGCATCGGTCAGGTCAGCGCCAAGTTTTACTGGTGATGAAGCGCCGGGTTGGTGATGTGCGACCCGAAATCTGTCAGCGAAAGCGCACTGCGTTGTTTGCGTAAACCGGGGAGCCTGCTCGATTCGCCGTTTGCAGCGGCCGCGTGATAAAACTTCCTGATGGCTGACGTGGCTTCAAGATTTGCATTGCAATCTCGTAGAGCATTTCTTTTTCTCCTGACGCTTGGGCTGCTATTTTCAACGCCAGCATTTGCGCAGACGGCTGAAAGTTATCGGCGGCAAGCCATCGAACTGTCCCGGCAAAAATCCTGGGATGAAGCGATTGTTTACTATCGCAAAGCATTAGAGTTGGCCCCTAACGACCCAGACACCCACTACAACTTGGCCCTCGCGCTGAAGTACAAAGGTGATGCAAAACCGGCGATAGATGAATTTGAGAGCGCATTGCGGCTCAAACCGAGGTGGTCGGATGCACGCTATGGGTTGGGCGCAACTTATTACGATCTGCACGATCAGCAAGCCGCACTGCAGGAACTGCGCGCCGCCGTGAAACTGAATCCCGCCAACGCCCCTGCGCACCGTTTGCTGGCACGCATTTATGCGGAGCAGAGCAATTTTTGGGCGGGCGAAGCGGAACTGCGCCGTGCGCTGGCGATCAAGCCTTCGGCGGAGTTGCACTTCGAGCTAGGGCTTGCGGACGGCCAACTCGGAAACCTGGGAGATGCTGCTGTTCAATTTCGCAGCACCATTCGAACGAATCCCACGTATGCGCCCGCGCATTCGATGCTGGGCGTAACCTTGCGCCGGCAGGGCGATCACAATGGCGCGCTTGAGGAGTTTCGCAAGGCTGTCGATCTCGATCCCAAAGACCCGGAGACGCAATATAGCCTGGGCATGGAACTGAAAGCCGGAGACGATTTGGTCGGCGCTATCGCGGCGTTTCGCGAAGCCATTGCATTGAAGCCAGATATGGAAAAAGCACGCTACAGCTTGAGTATCGCGCTGCGAGCACAGGGCCAGGCCGGTCCAGCACAAAAAGAAATGGAGGATTTAAAAGGGCTCCAGGAGTTCCGCTCCCATCTGGCGCAAGCGAAACTGCTCATTCTGGAGGGCGTGGAGGCTTTGAAGAAGGAGCAGTATGCCGAAGCGCTTGGACTGTTTCAGAAAGCGATCGACCAAAGTCCCGAATTGCCCACCGGTCATTATTATCTGGGTGTGGCTTTGGAACGCACCGGCGACATCGCCAATGCTGTGAAAGCTTATGAGAAAGCTATCGAGCTTAAGCCGGATTATGCGCGGGCGCAGACCAGTCTCGGTTTGCTGTACTGGCGGCAAAACGATCATGCGCGGGCAATCGAAGAGTTGCAGCAAGCGGTGATGTCCGATCCCGATCTGGCAGAGGGGCACTACAATCTGGGGCTTGCGCTGGCACAATCAGGACAACTTCAGGAAGCCACCAACGAGCTGAATCAAGCGATCAGTCTCGATCCCAAATACATGGATGCCCGCATCCAATTGGGCCTCGTCTTGAGCCAGGCGAATGACACCGCTAGCGCCGCCAATGTCTTCCGGGAAGTCTTGCGACGCGATCCGAAGTTCGCCGAAGCGCACAACAATTTAGGCTTGGTGCTGCTGCAGGCCGGTGACTTCCCTTCCGCTGAATCCGAGTTCGTCGAGGCGGCGCGCCTCAAGCCGCAGTATGCCGAGGCCCATTACAACCTTGCATTGGCGCTTGATAAAGAAGGAAAGGCGGAACAATCGCGAGCCGAATTTGAAAAGGCATTTGAAATCGCGCCGGAGTTAAGAAATGCTCCACGTCAGTAGTACATCCGCGAAGGAGGAATCCATGGGTGATGTTGTTTATGTTTCCAAATCGCGCATTGAACGAAAGCAAGGGCCGCTGCGCGTAGCCCATTTGCCGGGCGAATCACAACCGGTATTTTTTAGCGTCCACGGAGCCATTGCGGAACACTACAAGATTGATCCATCAAAGTTGAAAGAGTCGCATTCCTCGACCATCGACTACGTCATTTCCGCAACCGCTGGTTGAATGATGGGCACCTTTGGAGGTGCGCTGGAAGCGCGCCAAATCGATGCCAGTAATGGAAAGCTGACCGCCGACGTCACCGGTGAAGTCGAAACCGAGGACAATGTGCTGGTCATCCGTAGAATCCATGTGGCCATGAAATTGATCGCTGCTCAAGACGTCAAAGCGACAGTTGAAAGGGTGCACGGTATTTACGCCATGCGCTGCCCTCTATACCGAACTTTCCACAAGACACTCCAGCTTACCTCTTCATTCGAACTTGTCTCACCGGAGGCCTAAATTAATGGAGTCATTAAATTGTCTGCGGATTCTGTTTCGCATTGAGAATCTTCATGAAATTTAGAATCTCCTGAACCGCGGTTTTCTCACCAATGGAAGTGTTCAGCATGAGGTGATACAAATACCGCGTCGGCCACTCCACCTGAAAATACTTCTGAATAAAATCCCCACGCTCGCGGTCAACGGTATCAACAAGGTGTTGCGCCTGCTCTTCACTTTTGCCCCGGGCTATAACGCGCCGCACCTTATCTTCCCTCGGGGCATAAAGAAAAACGCGCAAGGCCTCCGGATCGTCGGCGAAAAAATGCTGCGATCCACGTCCCACGATCACGCAATTTCCGGCGGCCGCCGCATGCCGGACGACCCGTTCTGTCATTTTTAAGATACTTTCGCTGTCCACCACGTTGAGTTTGTGGGCATTGAGGCTGCCCTCGTAGCTGCCACGCAAGAACGACTTGAAGAGCCGGTAATACAGCGGATCCCGGCGCTCCTCGCGCACTTCGACGACCGCCTTAGGACAATTTGCCAGCCTGGCGATCTCCTCGGTTAATAAATGGTCCCAGAGCTTCCATCCCAATTGCTCTGCAACAAGCTGGGCGATTTCGCTGCCGCCGCTGCCATACTCACGTTCAATAGTAATAACTTTAATCACCTGGCCCCCGAGGTCTGCGGCCCTGAAAACGGTACGCCTTAATTATCGTACTTTGTTCAGCCCGCTGCGAGTTCTCCGCCGCCGCCTGGATCGTTGCGCTTCAACATAAAAGCCAGAAAAAACATAATCCCCGCGCCCACCGCGAGAACCATGAAGGTATCGATGTACGCCAGACTCGCCGCGTGCGCCTGCACCTCACGGTAAATTCTGGCGTAGGCTTGCGCGCGCGCCTCATGGACCCCCAATCCAGACTGCGCCAGGTGTTGGGTCAACCCATTTAAGGAATTCTGGAAATTTGGATTGTCGGGCCTGGCAAAGTTGCCAAGAATCTCTTGATGGAATTGCGAACGACGCGCAATCAGCGTGGTGACCAGCGAAGTTCCCACACTGCTGCCCATGTTGCGCATAAAATTAATGATGCCTGCCACAGAGTTGTTCTTCTCCGGCGCGATTCCGATATAGGCCGCCAAAGTAATGGGCACAAACAAAAATCCCAAACCAATCACCTGTGTGATGCGCAACCACACCGCGGCACTAAAACTGATCGTCAAGTCGATGCGTTTGGTCGAGTAATACATGGCGATCGACAATGCCAGCCAGCCACACGCTATCAAATACCGCGCTTGCACTTTGGTCGTAAGTTTGCCCATGACCGGCATCTCAAACAACAAGACCAAGCCCCCGGCGGAAAGCGCCAGCCCCGCTAACTGCGAAGTGTAGCCAACCAGGGTTTGAAGAAACTGCGGCATGAGCACCAGGGAGCTAAACAGCGAGATTCCCAGCATGAACATCATCAAATTCGCGCTCGCAAAATTGAAACTCTTGAACATGCGCACATCGATGATGGGGGCCTTCTGATACCACTCCCAAATAACCAGAGCAATCAACGAGAGGGATGAGATGACAACTAACGTGGTGATGAACTGTGACCCGAACCAATCATCTTCCTGCCCTTTGTCGAGCAAAATCTGTAATGCGCCGACGCCAAGAGTCAGCAGAGCTATGCCGATATAGTCCAGCTTCACGCCTGCGGCCTTGATTTTGCTCAGATACGGCGGGTCCTCGACAAAGCGGCGCACTAGAAACCAAGTGGCCACGCCGACCGGCAAATTAATAAAAAAAATCCAGCGCCAGGAATAGTTAAAGGTGATCCAGCCGCCCAAGGTTGGCCCGATGGTAGGCGCCATGATGGCGGTGATGCCGTACAGCGCGAACGCCAATCCACGCTGCTGCGGCGGGAAAGTGTCGGCCAGAATCGCTTGCGCCATGGGCTGCAATCCCCCGCCGCCGGCCCCTTGCAAAACGCGAAACAACAGCAGAAAACCAAGGCTGGGAGCGATTCCGCACAGGAGAGAACTCACGGTAAACACGCCCAAACACGCCATGAAAAAACGTTTCCGTCCGATGGCCCCGGCGATCCAACCGCTGATGGGCAAAATGATGGCGTTCGAAACGAGGTAAGAAGTCAGCACCCACGTGCTTTGATCGTTGCTGGCGCCTAAGTTGCCAGCCATATACGGCAGCGCCACGTTGGCAATGCTGGTGTCGAGCACCTCCATGAACGCCGCCAACGCCACAACCACGGCAATCAGCCACGGATTGTAACTAGGCCGCCAAACGTCCTGCTCCATGGTGATTGCAGCGCTGCTCATTGCAGATACACGTCCGGCACCACGTTCATCCCCGGACGCAAAAGATGATCGCGATTTTCTCCCTGCTCCAGAATTATTTTCACCGGAATTCTCTGCACGATTTTCACGTAATTGCCGGTAGCATTTTCCGGAGGAAGCAAACTGAATGTCGGTCCGGTTGCGCCCGCAATGCTGTCCACGTGACCGTTCAGGCTCCGCCCGCTGGAATCAACATGGATTTTCGCTTTCTGCCCAACTTTCATGCGGCGAAGCTGCGTCTCCTTAAAATTGGCGGTAATCCAGATTTCGTCCAGCGGCACGACGGTGAGAAGCTGCTGTCCCGCCTGAACGTTCAGGCCGACTACCACCGACTTATTCACTTGACCGCTAACTGGGGCAATGATTTTTGTGTACTGCAGGTTTAGCTGTGCTTGCTCGAGCAACGCTCGTTTTTCTTCCACATCTGCGATCGCCGCGCGAACACGTGCCCTCGTCGACGAGACTTGTTGCGGCCCGGTCTCGGCGGATTGATGGTTGGCCTGCGCTTCCACCAAGCGGCTTTGCGCTTGCTGCACGAATTGCTGTGCAGCAGACTCGTTGGCGCGCGCTGCCTCCACCGCCGCAGTGCCCGCCGTTGCAGCAGCGACAGCCTGGTCATAAACCTGCTGTGCAATTTCACGTTTGTCCACCAGTAGCTTGTAGCGGCGCAAATCTTCTTGCACCCGCACGTTGTTAGCCTCTGCCTCCTTTACCTGAGCGTGAGCAGCGCCTAACTGCCGTTCGGCGGCGACAATCCCTGCTTGGCTATTTTCAATACCCGATGCTGTGGATCGCAGTTGACTGGAGGTGTTCGTCGAGGTGATCGGCACAGTGATATTTAACGATTGAGCAGTAGCTTCCGCATTGGCGAGATTGGCCTGCGCCTGCGCGACCGCAACCTCAAAATCCTTGGGGTCAATCTCTACCAGTACCGTTCCCTGCTGCACCCACTGGTTGTCGTCTACGTTGACCTTCACCACATACCCCGAGACCCGGGCGCTTACAGGATAGAGATGAACATCCACCTGAGCATCATCGGTCGATTCATAGGTGCGGAGGTATCGCCACAAAAAAAAGCCCCCGACCAAAACAAGCAAAATCACTGCGACCAAAATCAACTTTTTGTTGCGATTTTTCGGCGCTGCATATGGGCGCGCAGGGGGCTTTCTCTCTACCGACGGTGGCGGATTAACCGTTGAACCGGTTTCCGTCTGTGGGACCGAACGAGGTGGATTCTCTTCCGCCATCTTCATTTTCCTTTGAAATATTCTTTTACGCCTGCTTCAGCCATCCCCACAGCGCGCGCCAGAGAAATTTTTGCGTAATTGTAGCTATAGAGACTGGAAATGTATTGTTCGTGCGCGGAAGCCACAGCTTCCTGCGATTGCACCACTTCTACGGTATCGGTCACGCCCGCCGTGAAGCGATCTCGCGACTGCACCAAGGTCTCTTCCGACAAATCAATATTGCTGCGCGCGACATTGACCTGTTCTTCGGACGACTGCAGATTCAGCAAAGCAGTGCGAACATCGGCGTCAATCTGCGCGCGTAAGTTTTCCAGGCGCTCGCGGGCTTGCTCCAGCCTCGCATCGGCTTGCAAAACATCTCCGTGCACCGCGCCGCCCTGAAAAATCGGAATAGTCAGCGTTCCACGCACGTCGAATACCTGTGTGGCTGTCGAGGGATGCGATCCGGCCACTCCATAATCGGCATTGAATGAGACCGACGGCAGATAACCCGCCGTGGCAGCGCGATGCGCAAATTGCGCCGCTCGGACGTCCGCCATGGCCCCTTTATAATCGGAGCGGGAATCGTAAGCGCGTTTCACAGCTTCGTCAACGGTGATGCTCGCGATCGGCTGGTACGGCGACTTATCGGTCAGTTCGAATTCCTGTCCGGGTGCAAGCCCTATCACTCTAGCGACGGTAAGCTTCTGTATAGCGAGGTTGTTCCGCGCTTGAATGAGTTGCTGTTGCCGAGTCTGCAGTTCTACTCGGGCTCGCAAGCCGTCTATGGCTGGCGACGTACCTGAATTTACTTGATCCGTTGCTTGATCGAACAGCGCTTGGGCCGTCTTTACCTGCGCTTCCGATGTTTCAATGCGGGCCTCATCCGCGATGGCTTGTAGATATACGTAGCCCACCGCAAGCACGACCAGGTCGCGAGCGTCTTTATAAGAATATTCCGCCGATTTGACGTTCTGACTTGCTGCGCGGGTCGCATTGATCGACTTCCAGTCGAACACCGACTGCGTCACCGTGGCACGCGAATCAAAATACGAAAACGGTCCAACCGCCGTCGGGAGAATAGCGCCGGGCAAACTAGTAAGCCCCAATTCACCGAGATTGATTTTTGACACGTCCACATACGGCGAGAATGTCGCGTGAGGTAAGAGTTCGCTTAATTGCTCCCATCGCTGTCCGCGCGCGGAGCGAATGTCGGTATTCGAGAGCAGCAGCCCAAGGTTCTGCTTCAAGCCGCGGTCGATGGCTTCCTGCAACGAAAGCGGAAGAACACCGGGAACGAGCTTTTCAGGGACCGATCCTGAGAACGAACCGCCTTGAGGCGCACCGGGTACAGCTTCACCGGGTGAGTTGGAGCCGGGAGCCGTTGGAGTTTGCGCCAGCGCGTTCGGCGAATAAAACCATAAAACCCCGGCCAGCAGGAACGTGCACCCTAATCTGTAAATGATCCTCAAGGCCGCCTCCTTTGCCCGAAGGTTTTTACTGTGCGGGGGGCAACATCCTATTCCCACTGCTCATTCCGAACAATATCTATCTGAGCCGTGACCGTTGGATGTTACCAGCGAGAGGAAAGTTCGTAGTCGTTCTTGGCGCCATATTCTGAGGATCTACAGTCAAGATGTGTCCTGGTTATCCAGCAGGAAATTGAATACTGCTCATTCTGCATCAGGAATGCGGATCAACCACTAATCTTTTATTTGCGCGACTTAGACGGTCGGGCTGCCCGCTTCGTAGAGACCGTCATCTTCCCGGACCAGCGATCCTCGGAAGAAAGATGCAAATTGAACTGATCCAGAATGCGCAGCACAGTTTGATTCACGAGATCGTCTATCGTTTTGGGGTGATTGTAGAAGGCCGGCACCGGCGGGAAAATTACCGCGCCCATACGCGAGAGCCTAAGCATATTTTCAATGTGAATATCGCTCAACGGCGTTTCGCGAACCACCAGAACAAGCTTGCGGCGCTCTTTCAAAATTACGTCCGCAGCGCGGTGAACCAGCGAGTCGCCGTGCCCTTGAGCAATAGCCGCAAGCGACCTGACGCTGCACGGACAAATTATCATTCCATCCGAGATAAACGAACCGCTGGAGACCGCCGCAGCCTGATCCTGTGAGCCATAAGATTTGGTGGCCAATTCCTGCACGCGCGTCACCGAGTATGGCGTTTCGTGCACCAACGTGCGGGCGCCCCAGTTGCTGATGATCAGGTGGGTTTCTACGTTGTGCTCTTTTAAAACCTGCAGCAGGCGCACTCCCAGAATTGTTCCGGTGGCTCCCGTGATCCCGACGATTAAACGAAAAGGACGCTTGGCCATAACTTGTTATGCCAGTCTCGTTCCCAGAAAAATATGATAGAAGAACGCGATCCAGTATGGCACCACCGCTACGGCAAAATCACTCTGGTGCTGGGCCACTCCAGAAAAATAGCTTGCCGTAGCTCTCCGCCGGAGAGCTACGCCATCGATCCCATCGACCGAGTCTGGATCGATTAAAATGCTTCCAGGAGGCGAACCATGCCCTTTATTGATACCGGAAAACTCCGTGTAGTTCAGCGCCTGCCAGGTTGGTCTGGACGGTATTTCCACTCGCCGAGCATGACTTTCGCGCACTATGATTTCCTGCGCGGCTCAACCATTCACGAACATTCCCATCCTCAAGAAGAAGTCTATGAGGTTACCGAAGGCGAACTCGAACTAACCATAGACGGAGTGACGGAGGTCGCCCGACAGGGAATCGTAGCCATCGTACCAAGCAATGCTCGCCATTCGGTCAAAGCCCTCACAGACGGTCGCGCAATCATCGTGGACTATCCACTGAGGCGTGATTTCGATTAAGCGGGTGTAATTAGCTTTGTGAACGATCTTGGCTACGTCGATGTGGAGGAGAGAACTCTGCAATCTCTCGCCAACACGTTTCGCCCAAAAATGTTACCCATGTAGCCGGTACGTTCTGTTCACCACCTATATCTCCGGGCCGGACACGGAGAACCTGGAGCGCGCCGATGGGAATCGAACCCACGTCTACAGGTCGCTAAGGTGCTGATTCACTTGGGAATAGTTGTTCGATGGGGTCCAAAACGGTCCAGAAGGGCTTGACCGGAGCAAAAAAGGCCGCAACAGATCAGTTCGAATAGCTCCTGATATGATGAGTCCAAAAAACACAGCGGTGCACCCATGTCCGAAGCTTGGGAAGCCCGATACTCCCATTAGACGACGCCCGCTCAACGTGTAGCTCTGGGACATCAATATTGCTGCTGTTTCTTGCCGCTGTTCTGGAGTCAGGCGGCGATGTCCTGATGCGTTCAGGTCTCCACAACCGGACCATGACACAGCGTTGCGCTTTTTTTCTTGCCGGCGGTCTGATATTGACCGCATACGGTTACAAGGTTAATGCGCCACCGCGGCAATTCGGGCATCTCCTAGGTGTTTACGTGACGATTTTTTTACTCGTGGCCCAGTCGATTGCTTGGCTCGCTGAAAAACCTTCGTGTTCCGTTGTTTTGGGTGGAGTATTGATAATTGTAGGCGGCTTAGTCGTTTCTGTCGGCAGATAGTAAAACCGAACTCATAATTCCTTACAAACTCCTTATATTCCCCTCAGGCGTTCTTTAGCTCTCTTCGTTTAACATCCCGGTTGTACCGCTGATGCAGCCATTGTCAGTTTCTACTCCCGAACAGGACTCTTTCACCGAT
>Ga0182024_10002344_pt1 | contig 47238 bp, 31 predicted proteins | sample P32metaG_FD_120480 | JGI IMG/M metagenome (GOLD analysis project Ga0182024, IMG submission 120480) | Permafrost microbial communities from Stordalen Mire, Sweden - P3-2 metaG (Illumina Assembly) | ecosystem: Environmental > Terrestrial > Soil > Wetlands > Permafrost | place: Sweden: Stordalen... | reverse complement strand
TGCTCGGCCCAAACGGCAGCGGAAAGACCACGGCCCTTAAGCTGATCTCGACCATATTACTGCCCGATGCGGGATCGGTGCGCGTGGGCGGCTTCGATACGGGGCGCGATGGCGGTGAAGTCCGTCGGCAGGTTGGCATCGCGGTAGCCACGGAACGATCGTTTTTCCCGCGTCTCTCGGCGCGCGAGAACTTGGAATTCTTTGCCGCTCTTGACGAAGTTTCGCGCAACGAGCGGACGCCAAGAATCAAAGAGGTTCTCCGCGATACGGGGCTCGAAGAGCAAGCCGACACGCTGGTTATGAAGTTCTCCAGCGGAATGTACCAGCGGCTGGGGATCGCGCGCGCGCTGGTCAAGCGTCCATGCGTTCTATTGCTCGACGAGCCGACGCGCAGCCTCGACGCCGCCAACACGGCGCATTTCTGGACCACGATCCGTTCCCTGGCGCAACAGCAGACCACGGTTCTGCTCGCAACCCACAACTTTGCCGAGGCGGCAGCCGTGGCCGACCGTCTGCTGCTGCTGCATCGCGGCGAACTCGTCGCGGACCGCTCAATGGGCGACGGCGAAAGCGCGGAAACGCTGCGGTCTTTTTATTTTCGGATGACCGGCGAATTCGATGAGGCCGCGCTCAAGCTCTAGATATTTGTAATTGGCAATTGGCAATTTGCAATTGTGTTTCGGGGGATTTGACCCTCGCCGTTGCAGGATTTGAATTTGCAAACTAGAAATTACACATTGCTTATGACCTCAATTCTGGACAAGCTCCACGCCATCCTGCGGCGCGATGCGCTCACGGCCATTCGCCACCGCAGTGGTTTCGTTCTGACCCTGGTCGGAGTGTTCACCCAACTGGCGGCTTTTTATTATCTGTCCCGCGCCATCGGTCCCGGGTTTCGACCCGGCGGGATCGAATTCTTCCCATTTCTCATGGTGGGAACCGGCGTCTACACTTTCTTTGTCATGAGCGCGCAGGCCTTTCTGAGCGCGGTGCAGGAGGCGCAGCAGACGGGAACGCTGGAAGTGCTCATGACCACGTCCACGGCTCCCGCGGAGCTCGTCATCCTAAGTTCCATTTCAGCCTTCGCCAGAAATCTGGTCAATCTGCTGGTCTATCTCGTCGCGGGGGTGGTGGTTTTCCGGGCATCGGTCCACGCCAACTTGCCGTCCTGTGCGGCGGTACTAATTCTGTCTCTGGCGATCGCCCTAGCTCTGGGAATTGCCGCGGCCACGCTCCAGGTTGCGTTCCAGAAGGGGTCGGCTCTGCTGTGGCTGCTCGGGTCCGGCCTCTGGTTTCTGAGCGGAACCATGTTTCCGATTCAGAGCTTGCCGCGCCCGCTCGAGCTTCTCGCTCGCGCCGTTCCTCTAACATACGCCATCGATGGGATGCGGCGGGCGCTGCTGGAAGGGCAGTCCCTGGCCACGATGGCTCCCACGCTGGCGGCATTGGCGGGGTTTGGCTTGGTTCTGCTGCCGCTTGCGCTGGCCGGTCTGTCGCTGAGTTTGCGGCACGCGCGGCAGGACGGAACGCTTTCGTTTTATTGAGGATTTTGATTCTTCTTGCATTTCGACCAACAGATATTGGCACCGGGGAAAAGGGTGTAGTACACTTCCCTTACTCTAACCACACTGGGGGATAAGCCAGCTTTTTGTTCGACAACCTGGCTTGACCGACTATGACCGAAGATCGGGCTTCTCGCGAGAACCAGCAACCGGATAACGCGAGTAAAGAAAAGAAGGCCTACCAGAAGCCGGCATTCCGCTACGAACGGGTGTTCGAGACGCAAGCTCTGTCTTGTGGCAAGACGTCCGCCACCATGCAAACTTGTGCCCACAATAGAAGCGCTTCCTGATGCGAAGAGATGCCCCGAGTGCGGCACGCTCGAGTTGGAGCGCAGAACGCTCCGCTTTGGCCGCAGACGCTCTGCGTCAGTCCGGCCGTTTGCGTCTGCGCGTTCGCGGGGAGAGCATGCTGCCCAGCCTTTGGCCGGGTGACGTGGTCGAGATCGCACGCTGCTCGATGGGAGACGTCGGGTCGAATGAGATCGTGCTGGCGGCGCGGGACGGCCGCCTCTTTTTACATCGCTTCGTCGCTCCTTGTACCCAGAGCGGCTTCCGGCTGCGCGGCGATTCCAAGCCGGGCTGCGATCCACAATACCCTCCCGAAGCACTGTTAGGCCGACTGGTGCTCCGGCCCGGCGAATGGCGAGGCTTATCGTCGGCCACTGTGTTGCCGGCAACTGTGTCACGGGCGCTGGGAGTGTTGCTTTGCTATTGCGGCGTGGCCCGCCGGCTCGCTCTGAAACTTAAGAGCCGCCGAAGAGCATGACGCGCGCTTTCAGATAGCGTGGAATCCTTAGGTAATGACCACGATGACTGGGCCGCCAAAAGTCGCTTGCATCGAGATTGGCGGGATCCCAATTGCCTTGTCGACCTCCGACGACGGCTTCCTGGATCTGCTGCACCGGCGCTATGACGGGTTTCTAAGTTCTTCAACTCCCGAGTTTGAGCTGGAGTTCGATCTCACCGCTACGGGATCGGATTCCGATGCCGAGGTCCGGGTCCGCCGTAATAACGAGAATAACGATGACGAGTGGATCATGGAGCGCGGAGACTTCCAGGCGCGCTGGGATCCGCACACGGGACGAGGCCGCGTGCGCCAAAATTCCAACCCGTATTCTCTCGATTCGGTGCTGCGCATACTGCACAGCTTGATCCTGGCCGAGCGTGGCGGATTACTGCTGCACGCTGCCAGTGCGATTTGCGACGGCCGGGCTTATCTATTCTCGGGCGTATCGGGCGCGGGCAAGACTACCATGACCCGGCTGGCGCCCAGTGACATCACTCTGCTTACCGACGAAATTTCTTATTTGCGGCCGAGCGCCGGCGGGTACGCGGCTTTCGGCACTCCCTTCGCCGGAGAGCTGGCCCGGTCCGGGGAGAACTGCAGCGCCCCGGTGGCTGCTTTGTTTTTTCTCGAGAAGGGTCCCGAAAACCGCGTCGATGAGTTGCCGGCGGCGGACGCACTCCGCCGGCTTATGCGCAACATCCTGTTCTTCGCCGAAGATAAGGGTCTGGTGGAAAAGCTTCTCGGCACTGCCTGCGATTTTGTCGCCAGGGTTCCCATTCGCCGCCTAACGTTTTATCCTGATGCCAGGGTGTGGGAAGAAGTCCGCAACTTTGTACCCGACTTCCAGGGGGTGCCGCAGCATGCCTGAAAATTGTATTTACATTGCGCGCAGTTCCGCCATTGCCGCGCGCGCGCTAGCCGGCGAGATGATGGTGATGAACTCGGCGGATTCGACTTTCTTTACGCTGAATGAAGTCGCAACCGCCATCTTTCAAGCCGCCGACGGTCGCACTCCTTTGCGGCAAATTGTCCGCGAGCGCATTTGCGAGCAATTTGAAGTCGATCCCGAACAGGCGCAGGCCGATGCCGAGCAATTCGTCACCGAGCTTTCCAGCCACGGAATTCTTCTCGTTTCCAATCAACCTCTGGCCCCGGAGACCCGCTGATGAGCCTGATGACGGAAGTCGGCCAGAGAGCATTCAACCTGCGTGTGCCCCTTGCCGTGCACATGGACGTCACGTATCGCTGCAATGAGCGCTGCGTGCATTGTTATCTCGATCACGACGACCACGGCGAGATGACGACTGCCGAAATCAAGGACGCGCTCGATCAAATGGCCGAGGCCGGCGTTTTCTTTCTCACCTTCAGCGGCGGCGAGGTCTTTATGCGCCGCGACTTCTTTGAGCTTCTCGAATACGCCCGGCGTTTGATGTTCAACGTCAAAATCAAGACTAACGCGGTGATGATTCACGAAGAGGAAGCGCGGAGAATCCGCGAATTGGGCATAGACACCATTCAGATCAGCGTTTATTCGCATCGGCCCGAAGTGCATGATGCCATCACCAAGCTGCCACACTCATTCGAGCGCACCATCAAGGCCATTCGTTTCTTGCACGAACAAGGGCTGCGAGTGACCATCGCCAATGTTCTGATGACCGTGAATTCTTCCGATCATCTGGGCGTGCAAGCACTGGCCGCTGAACTCGGCGTTCATTACTCGCTTGATCCGACGATTACCCCCATGATGGACGGCGACACGTCGGTGCTCTCGCTGCGCGTGCCGGGAGAAAAACTCCCGGAGATTTTCCACAACCCGTCGCTGGTGGGCAACCAGGAAGAATTCTGCGCTCCTCCCAAACCGCCTTCGGCGGAAGACCTTGAAGGTTACTCGTGCAGCGCAGGGCATTCCTTTTGCTACATTTCGCCCTACGGGGATGTCTTTCCCTGTGTGCAGTTTCCGCTTCCCACGGGAAATATTCGGCAGCAGAAGTTCCTGGATATCTGGAATTTTTCTCCGCAGATGAAAGAGGTCCGGTCGATCCAGGCGAAGGATCTAACCGTGTGCTCGTCCTGCTCGCACGTTAGCAGTTGCACGCGCTGTCCGGGCTTGGCCTACATGGAAGGGAGCATGCGAGGCCCATCGACCGCGGATTGCGAGAAGTCTTTTTACAAGACGGGCGTTCCGACAGCGAATATGCTGCGACTGGGGCTGTCGAAGCCACGCAGCACATCAGGCTCCGCCGCGTCCCTGATACAGATTCGGCCCATCGCTGTTCCCGCGTAATCGCGAGCGCCAAACCCTCGACGATTAACGGCGCGACAATTTAACTATTTTGCTGAAAGAATTTGTATCAGGGCATCGCTTTAGCGATGGCGTAGGCCTTTGGAAATCGGACGCCCCTTCAGGGGCTGGGATTGAAGCGGTTCGGAGTTTCCTTTTAGAGCGTGCCGCTAAACCACGTTGAGGTTGCGTTTACGGTCGACCACCGCTTCCAGTGCAGCCAATTGCTCCAGGATCCGCTGCAAGGCCGACCGTACATCATGGGTCGCTTCGGTGAACTTTATCGCTGCCCCGATGCCCATGTCCATGCGCACGACCTCGCTTTCAATTACAACCCGCGTGTGTTCGTGCGAGAAGGTGAGTTTCAGCTTCGATCCGGGCATCAGAAGGCCGCGAGTTTCGACGTAGCAGCCGCCCAGGCTCAGGTTGGTAAGGATGCCCAGGGTCGGTCGTGCCTGGCTGTCTCCGGAGATTTCCGTGGTCAGCCGGCCCCGCACCCGTGGATACAGTCGGCGGTTGCGATGAGTCGCCTGACTCTGCTTCTGCAGATACATGCGTTTGTCGGCTTCCGAAAGAATTTTTTCGGCATCCATCCCGTCTTCGGGATACACCGCCTTGCCCACGCTGAGCGATAGGATGTCCTCGTTGCAGATGTCCTTTCCAGCTTGTTGAGCCAGTTCGCGCATCTGCTCCGCCTTGCGCGCGGCAGCTTCGGCCGTGAGTCCGGGCGCGATGACCACGAATTCGTCGCCGCCCATGCGCGCGACATAATCGTACTCACGGCTGGTTTCCTTCAGAGAGTGAGCAAACAACTGCAACACGCGGTTTCCTTCCAGGTGTCCAAAGCGGTCGTTGATCTGTTTGAAACCGTCCAGGTCGGCGACCATCACGGTCAGTGAATTATTGTCGCGTTTGCAGCGCGCCATTTCGCGGTCGAGCTGCACGAAGAGAGAGCGCGCATTGGGAAGACCGGTGAGAAAATCGGTGACCGCCGAACTCTCCGCCTGCTCGTACTTCATCGCGTTCTCGATGGCCAGTGCCATCTTGGAGCTTACCGCCAGCAGAATGCGCAGGTGGTCGGAGGTGAAGAAGTCTTTTTCCGCGTGGTACAAAGCGACCACGCCGACCACACCCTTTAAGCCCTCGAGCGGAACCGCGAGCGCCGAGTTCAGCGTGCTGTACTTCGACGCATCGTTTAGATAACCAGGCTCGACCGAAGGATTGCCATTCAGGATGGGTTTCAGGTTTTGCGCTACCCACCCCGAGAGCCCCTGTCCCATCGGAATGCGCAGCGAGGCAAACAGCCGGAAGTTGTCGCCATTCACATATTCCGGCACAAGTTCATCGTCGTGGCGGACATAGATTGCAATCGCATCGTAAGGCATCGCCCGGCGCAGCTTCACGGCAAACACGGAGAGCGTTTCACCAAGACTGAGCGATGCTCCCAAATCCTGGCTGAGTTCGAACAGAGTCTGCGCTTCCTGACGCGCGGCCGCAATTGAACTCAGAAAACTGCGCTCCGGCGATTGCCGTCGCCCTTGCGCCTCAAAACCGGCTGCCGGCCGAATGGCCGGTTCACCGTCCGGTTCTTCGTTCTTATCTTTGTCTCTATCTTTATCGGTTTCGCTGACTTCCGCGGATTGTTTCTGCTTGTAGAGGACATCAATGCGTTCGTGGACCAACTGCTCCAGCCTCACATACTTGCGTTCGAGCACCCGGACTACTTCCGGATCAAAGGCCTTTCCCGATTCATCCACGACCCGCGCCATCGCTTCATTCAGGGGCAAAGCGCGCCGATATTGCCGGTCCGAGGCGAGGGCGTCCAGAAAATCGACCGCTGCCAGGATGCGGGCGCCAATCGGAATCTGGTTCCCCTTCAACCCCAGGGGATAGCCAGTCCCGTCATACTTCTCGTGATGGGACCGTACAATGGGCACCACCGGGTAAGGGAACTGCACGCGCTCCAGGATTTCCGCTCCCACCGTCGGATGGATCTTCATTTTCTCGAATTCTTCGGGGGTAAGCCGGCCCGGTTTCGAGATGATGTGCTCGGGAATCGCCAGTTTGCCGATGTCGTGCAGCAAGGCGGCGGCCTGCAGGGCCTCCATTTCTTCGGAAGAAACCCCGAGTTCCTTGGCGACCTCGACGGCGTAAACCCGAACTCTCTGCAGGTGATCGTGCGTCGTCTGATCCTTGGCTTCGATGGCAAGCGCGAGCGCCTCAATGGTGCGCATATGCAAGTCGGCCATCTCTTCCACGTGCCGTTTCTCGTCTTCCAGTTTACCCAGGTAAAGGCGGTAGGAACGATAGATGAGGTACACCACCGGCAGCGTCAGCAACGAGGTCTGCCAGTCGGTGAAGCCGTGCAGCCAGGCGATCATGCCAACCACGCCCGCGCCCACCAGGTAATACGGAAAGCTCCAGAAGTAACACTCGGCCCAGATCTTTCGCAGCGACCTGCGCTCCGTCAGGGAGATGACGGCTGCCACCGGAAGCGTATTGGAGACGAAGTAAACGCACGCCGCCAGAAATAGAGCGAGCGAGGAATTACTCAAGATGCTATGCGACAGAAAGAAGCGGTACGAGGCAAAGGTCACCGCGATGGCCAGCGCGGTTGAGCAGACGTTAAAGGCGACCTGAATGGGAGCTGGAAAATCGCGGTCCAGGCACTGCACCACCACTGCCGCGCAGCCCATCGCCATGGTTTCCGCCAAACTCAGTTCCAGCACACCGAGCAGAAGAAACAGGAAGTTCACCGACATCGTTCCGCTAATGCCGGGCAGGTTCACCTTGAGCCGCGAAGCCGCCAAGGCGATTATCAGATAGCAGAGAAATTTGAGCGGATTGTCGCTCGTGCAGGGCAGGATCGAGAATATCAGGACAACGATTCCGCAGAACACGACCACGGCAATGAACGCGCGTGGCGCTGCGCTGATCTCCCTCCAGGATTGAGGGCGGCTTTTCATCGTGTGGCGAACTCCTGCCCGGGATGCCGGGCTACATTCCCTGGGGGCAAATAAAGGGAATACCCAATAACCATTGATAGCAGGCACCGGACGGGCGGGAAAGGATTCGGGTATTTAGAGCTAAACTTCCGTAATGAGAGGGGGTGACCTTTTGGCGTTGCTTAGCCCCGGTAGTGCGGAGGAGTAGATCTCTTAAGTGATAGAAAGCACAGTGTCAACCGCCGCGCCCGGGAACCGTGAACTTAGCGACCTGCGGTGCCGTATAACTCGAGGAGCCCGGGCTGCTTTCGCTGAATGATTGGTGACACTCGAATAGAGTGTCGAAATGCAAATTCGCAAAGGGAAACCACCCGGTTCCGGCCGACTGGCACGGACTGGGGTGGAGTTGAGCCGGGGGGCCCGGGTTCGGTTGGCTTGGATGGATTTCTATCGTCGCTGCTGCCGCAACGTGGCCCATACTTGCCGTCACTTTGGCATCAGCCGCCAGACGTTTTATCGTTGGCTGCGCCGCTATGATGCAAGTCATTGTCCCCGGCGAAGACGCCAGCCGGCTTGGTCTTCCCTTAGAAGAAAAGGTTTTGGGGTTGCGGTTGCAGTTTCCCTGGGGCAAGGACAACCTTGCAGCACCGCATGCCGTTTCCGATTCGCGCTCTGCAAGTCGACGGCGGCTCGGAATTCGCCGCCGAGTTCGAACAGGCGTGTCAGCAGCGCCGCTTGCGTCTGTTCGTGCTGCCACCGCGCTCCCCCAAACTCAACGGCGCCGTCGAACGCGCTAACCGCACCCACACTGAGGAATTTTAGCAAGTCACCCCCTGCTCGCTGAAGATGAACAAACTCAATCGCGAGCTGCGGCAGTGGGAAAAAGTCTATACCACCATTCGCCCTCATCAGGCCCTCGGCTACTTAACCCCGCAGCAATTCCTGCGCCAGATCTCATCCCAACGAAAGGAATGAAAAGTGTCACTCATCTACTGGACGAGTACACTCGCTTGACGGCGCCCGCAGCCATGGGCTATAACGATCTTCCCTAGCTGCCTGGACGCGCATGCTCATCTGTTGCAAACGCGGCTTCACTTGACGGTGGATTCCACGCCGCGGCTCGGTCGTTCCGCTAATCTCTTTTCCAACACTACTCACATTCATCATCGGTGCACCTTCTCTGCACCAAGAAGGAAGCCATGCATTCTCAGCGGATTCGAATCAAGCCCATCTTTTTGACCTTCGTAGCGGCCAGCGTGGCTTTAGGAATCTCCGTCCGCATGTTTGGTGGCGATGCCTCCAAAGGGGCGCAACCAAAGCAGGCATCGTTCCAGGTAAGAAATGAATTCAAAGTGCAAGTACCGAAAGGGGCCAGTACGGTGCGCATGTGGTTCAGCGTTCCACAGGAAGACGCCGTGTCTGCGATTCGTGAATTCAGCGTCGCCGCCGATTTTCCAGTCCACTACTACCGGGACGATTGGGGAAATCGCGTAGGGTATGCGGAAGTCAACGCGCCCGCCGAAGGCCCAATCACGATCCGCGAAGCGTTTGGACTGACGCGCACAGAGACTTGTAACGACATCGACCCAACCAGGACACGTCCGCTGACGGATCAGGAACGGGCCGCCCTCTTCGCGTATCTGCAACCTTCGAGCCACGTCATCATCACCGACCCGATTAAGTCCCTTTCCGCTTCGATCGTCGGGGGCGAGACAAACCCTATTCTTGCCGCCCGAAAGATTTACAACTGGACGCTCGAAAACGTGGATTACTGGGTGAAGGACCCGGACCACCTTAAGGCCTCCCCGGTGGGCAGCACGGAATATTGCCTGAGGACAAAAACCGGAAACTGCACCGATTTTCACTCGCTTTTTGCATCCTTGTCGATGGCGGCCGGTATTCCCACTCGTATGGTGTACGGTTCGCTTCTAAAGCCCACCTTGAATGGCGTCCAAATCGACGGAAGCTATCACTGCTGGATCCAGTTCTTCGCGCCCAACTACGGCTGGCTCCCGCTCGACGTTTCCCTCGCGAATATCTACGGCAAAGAGTTCTCAGTCGCGGATAAGAATAAAAAGCTCGTCGAGCTGACCACGGCGACCGGTTACAAGGGTCTCGATCCAAGCAAGGTGGATTATTACTTCGGGAACCTCGACGAGAGACGCGTGACGTGGTCGATGGGGCGCGACCTAATCCTGCAGCCTCCGCAGAATGACGGGCCGGTGAATGCGCTCGCGAAGATCTACGTCGAAGTGGACGGCAAACAATCCGCGGATTGGACTCGCGAATTCACCTACACCGAGATCGCGAAATAGTCGTTAGTCGTCGATCGTCAGTCGTCAGTCGTTGGCAAAACGGCCATCGACGATTGACCAACGAATTCAAAGTAGAATTCTTTCCGGCAGAGGAGACAACACGTGGAACTTTGGAGACCTGACCCCACTTTTTACCCTTCGCCGAGAATGGCGATGAAGGCACCCTCGGAAAAGCTGGCATTTGTGGCCATGCTCAACGCGGACAATAATGGACATCCCGACGCTCTGGGTGTGGTAGATGTGGACCCGGCGTCCACGACTTACGGTGGACTTGTCGGCCGCGTGGACATGCCCAACCCCGGCGACGAATTGCATCATTTCGGTTGGAACGCTTGCAGCGCTTGCCTTTGCCCATATATGCCGCATCCGCATACGGAGCGGCGCTACTTGATCGTGCCGGGCATCAAGTCTTCGCGAATCCACGTCATCGATACGAAACCCGATCCGCGAAATCCGAAAATCGTCAAGGTGATTGAGGCCAACGTCCTCGCTGAGCGTGCGGGCTACAGCCGGCCACACACGGTGCATTGCGGTCCTGAGGGAATTTTCTGCAGCGCGCTCGGCTCCGCTACGGGAGAGGGACCAGGCGGAATTTTCGTCATGGATCCGGACAGCTTTGAGATTTTGGGGAAATGGGAAATCGACCGTGGGCCGCAATTTCTCGCCTATGACTTCTGGTGGCATTTGGGCTTTGACACCATGATCACCAGCGAATGGGGAACGCCAAACATGGTGGAAACCGGCGTGAATCCCGAAATTCTCTTGAAAGGCGGCTACGGCCACTCCCTGCATGTGTGGGATCTGCGAAAGCGCCGTCACCTTCAGACCTTGGATTTGGGCGCCGAGCAACAAATGGCTTTGGAGCTTCGCCCGGCACACGATCCGAGCCGCGCGTACGGATTTCTTGGCGTAGTGGTTTCGCTCAAAGATCTATCTGCTTCCATCTGGGTTTGGCACCGCGACAATGGCAAATGGGGCGTGACGAAAGTGATCGAAATTCCTGCCGAGCCCGCCGATCCCGAGAAGTTGCCGCCATTGCTCAAGGGATTCAAGGCCGTGCCGCCACTGATCACGGATATCAATCTGTCGCTCGACGACCGCTTCCTTTATATTTCCTGCTGGGGAACCGGCGAATTTCTGCAATATGACGTGTCCGACCCTTTTCATCCCAAAAAGACTGGTTCCGTGCATCTGGGGGGCATAGTGCGCCGCGCCGGACATCCGAAGAATCCCAGCGCACCCCTGAACGGCGGCCCGCAAATGGTGGAGGTGAGCCGCGATGGACGTCGAGTTTATTTCACAAACTCGCTTTATGCCCCGTGGGACGCGCAGTTCTATCCGGACGGAATTCGGAGCTGGATGGTAAAGCTCGACGCCAAGCCCGAGGGCGGCATGGAGATCGACCCGAAATTCTTTCTTGAATTCGGGAACCTCCGCGGCCATCAGGTTCATTTGGAGGGCGGCGACGCCTCGTCCGACTCTTACTGCTACTCATGAACCATTTTCCGCTCTGGCCCTGGGCCGCGTTGTTCCTTCTCGGGGCCTACCACGGCGTCAATCCAGGAATGGGCTGGCTTTTTGCCGTCGCCCTTGGAATGCAGAAGAAGAGCGCCTTTGCAGTGTGGCAATCCCTCGTGCCGATTGCGGCAGGACATTTCGTAGCCATCGGACTCGTAGTGGCCGCAGCTGCTATTGCTGGCGCAGTGCTGCCCTTGCGTGACGTCAAGATCGCCGCGGGTTGCGTTCTTCTCGCCTTTGGACTGCACCGGTTAGTGCGGAAAAGCCATCCACGTTGGGGCGGAATGCAAATCGGTTTTCGCGATTTGTCCATTTGGTCCTTCCTGATGGCCTCCGCTCACGGTGCCGGCTTCATGCTGCTGCCCATCTTGCTGAAAATGTCAGCGCTCCACGCGGCGGCCGACTTCGGCGATTCTCCTCACCGTCTCCACGCGCTCGGTTTTGCCGGACCGTGGTCTACCGGATCGTGGACCGCGCCAATCGCCTTGCTTGTCCATACTCTCGGATATCTTCTCGTGACCGGGCTGATCGCCTTCGTCGTCTATAAGAAGCTGAGTCTCGACATTCTGCGAACAGCCTGGGTCAATTTAGACCTGATCTGGGCCGTGGCGCTCATCGCCACCGCTGGCTTTACACTGCTGGTTCCCACGTAGGATTTTCTTGCGATGCGACGCGCGTCGGAACAAAATTCTCTTCTTAAAAGATCCCGATCGACCCAAAACGAAGCGCTGAGGGCTCTCCGGATTACTTCCAGCCGACAATTCAGGAATTGGCACTATCGTTTTTGCCACCGTCTGGGGCGACTCTACTCGGGACAGCCACGTAAAGTTGAAAGGGTGCCCAGTAATAAGGATTGCCGAATTCCTTGCCACGAAGGAAAGACAGTTTGGCGGTGCGCAGAGCGGCATCGGGGCTCGCCCCTTTATTTAGCTCATCGTAAAACTTATCCATGAGTTGCGCGGTGGAAGCGTCCGACACGTCCCACAAGGCGGCGATTACGTTATGAGCGCCGGCTCTGAGGAAAGCCCACGAGAGCCCGACCAGGCCCTCGCCCGAGTATGAGCGATTGCCGGCGCTGTAGCACGCCGAGATCGTGACCAGATCGGCCCGCAATTTATGTTGAATGATGTCGCGAGCGTAGAGCTTGAAGGAGTCGTCTTGTGCGCTATCTTTGGACAGCACAATCGCCGAGTCGAGCGGACTCAACCGGCTAGGATCGTCTTGCCACCGATGCAGCTTCCATTGAAGCAGGCCCACGCGACGTTTTTTCCGTCGTAGAAGCCCCCTTTGCTGGTCACGATGCTGCCCGAGCTGTCGAACGAGATGGTTCCGCCCATGGCGTCGGTGTTAGACGCAGCACAGACCGCGCCGTTTTGCTGAATGATCTGCATGGTGCAGGCAGACCCCACTGGATTTGCAACCGTGCCGACAAAGCCATTGCCAAACACCGGGATGTCCCAGATGTCGTTATTCACCCAGCCTTCAAAGTTGCTGAGGAACGGTTGCGTAATGATGAACGTGCCGCGGCCATGGGTACCCGCGTAAAGACGCCCACGAACGGTGTCAACCGAAATCTCATACACGGGTACATGCGGCAGTCCGGTTCCATATTTGATCCAGCTGCCACCGGAGTTAGTGCTCAGATAAACGCCGTCATCGGTGCCCACCCAGAGGGTAGTGGGGTTTTCCACCGTGATGGTGTTGGTGGGGATGCCCGGCAGCCCGGAATTCGCCGGTGTCCAGCTGCCGCCGCCGTTCGTGGTCTTGAACACATGGGCGCCTGCGCTAAAGCCCGAGTAGGTGGCGTAGGCGACATCGGGGCTGTTGGGATCCACGGCGATGCGCGTGATCGGCGCGTTGGGAAGGCCCTTGGCCGTGCCCCCGATCGGGGTCCAGCAAGCCAGGGTGGTGCAGGCGCTATTGGTGACGAACATTTGTCCGTCGTAGTAGCCAATGTAGACGCGGTTGCCATTGCTGGGGGCTACGGCAATGGCCGTAATCACGTTGGAAACGCCGATATCCGGAAAGACTGGTGTCGTTCCGCCCAGCACTGGGCTCACAGCTACCCAGGAGTTGCCTTTGTCGGGGCTCCGGTACAAACCGTTGCTGCCGAAATAAAGATTATGAGGCGCTGCGGCGGCCTCCATGATCGGAGCATAGAAAGCGGCCGGATCGGAGGTATTCAGCCCGTTCAAAATGCTTGACCAGGAGCAACAGCTGCCGCCGTCCGTGGACTTGCGTGGGTCTACGCTCACGTAAACATCGAACATAGTCATGACGTCATCCCGGTCCATGACAGTCGAGGCGGAGTCACCGTCGTCACTGTGGTTCCAGATGCGCGTGCCTACCCACATTTCGGTTCCGTTGTCCTGCGTCCCTCCGATAATGCGAGCCGTCAAGGGCGAGAAAGAGAGTGACTGGAATTCGCTGATCTGCAGATCGCTGTTCCCGCTAGTCCACGAATTCCCACCGTCGCCGGAAAACACAAAACCGCCATCGTTCACGTCGTAAATGCGGCTTAAGTTCGAGGAGTCGGGAAATACCAGATCATGGTGATCGGGGTGGACGTTCCCGCCCATTTCATTGAATGTTTGGCCACTATCGGTGGACTTGTTGATGACCAGGCCGCCGAAATAGACCGTCCCGTCATTGCTTGGGTCGATAGTCAGCGCCTGGTGATAGCGGCTGAAACCGGTTGGCACGCCGGCATTGACCTGAGTCCAAGTCGCCCCTCCATCGGTGGTCTTGTACAGGGGCGAACTGCAATAACCTCCGAACACCGGTCCATTGCCAATAGGATCGGGACAATTACCGAGAATGGCGTAAAGGACCGCCGGCGATGCAGTGCTGGGATGACGAATCGTCAGCCGCACGCTGTCGAAGGTAGTGGTTGCCGGGTTGGGCAGTCCCGTGGCTGCTGCGCATCCCGGTGGTAGCGCGATGCCGGAGTTCAGCGGACACCAGTGTGCTCCCCCATCCGTAGTCTCGAAAATGCCTTTTCCCAGGAAGCCGGCATACAGGGTCGTATTGCTTTGCGGGTCCATCACCAGATCGGTTGACCGGGCGGTCCCCGATCCGGGAACGCCGAGGTGGGTCCAGGTGGAACCCTGATCTGACGATTTGTAGATTCCATAGCCTTGTGGGGGCGGGGGCGCCGTCACAGTCGATTCGGTTGCGGAAGCAGTAACGCCGCTCGACACGGAAACGTAGATCACCTTGCTGCCCCCCGAGGTTGCGGGATCGAGAACGACGTTGGTAATCGATGCGAACTTGAAAAGGCTTGCACCCACCAGATTCCAACCGAACGCGGGAAATTCGCCGCCCGAAGTCGATCCAATCAGCAGTCCCATGCCGTAATAGGTGTCCCGCCGGATACCATTTTCTCCGGTACCCACATAAATCACCGAGCAGCCGTTGGAGCTGCAACCATCCACGGCGATTGAGCCGATGGCCAGAGATGCCTCATTGTCGGACATTGGCAACCAGTTGACGCCACCGTTGGTGGAATGCCACACCCCCCGCCGGCCGTTCCCAGCCAGACGTCGTTCGGGTTCGCCGGATTCACCGCAATCACCGTCGCGCGGCCGCTGGCGTGCACCCGAGAATCGTCGTTGGTCTGTCCGTTTTGGTAGTCAGCGGGTCCGATTGGAAACCAGTTAATGCCTTGAATTACTGACTGACCCCTAAGCATCGAAGGCGCCGTGCAGAAGGCGAGCAAGCACAGAGTCAACCAGGGGGTGGACCGGCAAAGCCGGAGGCAACGTACAAATGTTAGGGGCATGTGTTTCCTCTCATCCTCAGAAAACGACTTAGAATTATGGCAATCTTGATCCGGTCGCCAAACAACATGTCAACTTCACTTACCGCCGGAATTCGGCTTCACCAAGACGGTCACCTAGATTAAAGAAATGAATGCTGGGAGTAAGGTCCTCGGGGTGAACGCGAGTTTCTATCATCATTCAGGCCTCGATCTATGCCAGATGCGACGATGACTTCAATTCGGATCGGAAATCCCTCTACTGTTAGTGCATATGAAGACATGAACGTTTCAAAAAGAATTCTTGGATAGGTTTCTGGCGAACTCACCGCCGGCAAGGTCGTGATCTTAAGAAAGGGCGCCGCCAAGATGCCGCAGAAGTCGGCTGCAGAAGTCGGCTTATGAAAAACGCGGCAGCGGCGAACGCCGATTCTGCGCGGCGCTCCGCGAAGCCCGTTTCTGGGACTCTATAGTTGAGGGTGCTTTCTACCTGGTGGCCGACCACACGACCAAGTTCTCGCGGACAACAGCTTCCCAGTAGCACGTTCCAGGATAGAGAACGGCCAAAATTAGGGTCAGGATCTTACCGAAATACGCCCCATCCGGCTCATCTCCAAAAAACGCATTGTGCAAGGGCACTCGGTTTTGACGACGGACAAGTTTCCGCTCCTATTCCAGGGTTACAGCTTTTACCAGATTCCGCGGATGGTCCACTTCAAGCCCCCGCTTGGTCGCGACGTAGTAGGCGAATAACTGCAGGGGCACAATCTCCATGATCGGTGACAGCAACTCCCTCGTCTCAGGAATGAAGAATGTTTGGTTCGCTAACTGGGGGATTTTCGTGTCTCCTTCCGTGGCTAGTGCGATTACCGTCCCGCCTTGCTTTCGGAATCCCTCCATATTGCTGATAGTCTTCTCGTAGCGTAAAGCCGATCCGGCATTAGCCCGGTCACAGGTCGCGATCATCACCAAGGGCAGCCGAAAATCGATCAGCGCATTGGGGCCGTGCTTGGCTTCCCCCGTCGGGTAACCTTCGGCGTGAATGTAGGACACCTCCTTCAACTTGAGCGCTCCGTCCATCGCCACCGGGTAGTGGATCGCGCGGCCCAGGAACATGAAGTCGTCCACGCGATAATATTGCTCCGCCAGCTGCTCTACTTGGTCGGCTGCCGCTAAAATCATTTCTATTTTCGAGGGTAGGTCAAGGAGTTCGCCGATATAGCGCTTGGCCAGCGTTTGTGAAATGCTTCCCCTTACCTGGCCCAGGTGCAGGGCAAACAGGAACAGACAGGCCATCTGCGCGGTGAAGGCTTTGGTGGATGCGATACTGAGTTCCGGGCCAGCGTGGGTATAAATCACGCCATCGGCCTCGCGCGCGATTGTCGATCCGGTCACATTCGAAATGGCAATGGTGTGCGATCCCCTCTGTTTCGCCTCGCGCTGGGCTGCCGTGGTATCGGCAGTCTCTCCCGACTGGGTAATAAAAATGCTAAGTTCGCTCCGCCCGATCAATGGGTTGCGGTACTCGAACTCGCTCGCGTAATCCACATCCACCGGCACTCCGGCAAGTTCCTGGATCATGAACTGGCCGGCCATCCCGGCGTGCCGGCTCGTCCCCGAAGCCACTACATTGATTCGGCGGAGGGCGCGCAGTTCCTCGGCCGAAATCCGTATGCCTTCGAGACGAACCAGTCCCTCCTCTGCCGAGACGCGTGGTTCGATAGCGCGCCGCAGGCTTGCGGGTTGCTCGAAGATTTCCCGAATCAGATGATGTGGAAACTCGCGCTGGGCCGTCATCTCCTCATTTTTCCCATCTTTCATTTCATCGGCCGCTCGTTATCGGCCGCTCTATGCCAGCGCCCCGTTGCGCAATGGCTGGAATGCTAACCGGCAAATGCCCCCGAATTGCGATCTCCCCGAAGAGCGCCTTGACCACACTGATCTCGGATACCGGCACGCTCGAAAACGTACACAGATAGTTCTGGATGGCCTGGAAGTCCTGCGCCAGATACGGACTGCCAACCGCAGCCACCGCGGTTTTCTCAGCGGCGTGGTCGAGAATCCCTTGCAAAAGTGAACCCATTGGGTCGGTCGCATGAACTGCGTCCCCGCTGCCTCTGACTCCCGGATTCGGCACCGCATACACCGCGACTACAACACTCTCTGATTCGTCTGCCGCTTTGAGTATGTCAGCCGACATCGCCCCCGCGATTCTTGGGTCAACATAGAATGTGTGGGCATCGGGCGCACGGATGCGAAGCTGTTGTTCGAAAACTCGGCCAGGCTCCAAGCGCACATCATCGGAAAAAATGACGGCAACCACACGATTGCGGATTGGTTCCGGGGCTTGATACGGAAGCGGCGCGGCAGACTTTTTGAGGGCATTTAGAGGCAGAACTTTGCCGTTTTCTCGAACCAGGGTGATGGCGTCATCGGAAATCTTTTGCGCGAGAGCAACGTTCTCCGGTTGCTGAATGAGGTTGTCGAGGGCACCGATATCCACCAACCGCGCTCGCTGCAAACCCAGGGCGGCTTTTGCCTGAAGAATTTTTCTTACCGAGTTGTCCAGACGTTCGGCGGAGATTTCCCCGCTGCCGACAGCCGCCAGCATCGCGCGGTATGCGGCATTCAAGTCGGGCGGGATGAGGAGCACATCGTTCCCTGCCTGGAAGGCGTCCACCGCCTCGCGTCCGATGTTCGCGGCATAGAGATGGGTGACCGCTCCCATGTCGAGAGCATCGCTAATTACGATTCCGTGGAAGCCGAGCTGTTCCTTCAGCAGGTGCGTGATAATCGCGGGAGAGGTCACGGCAACCCGGTTCGGATCGCTTTCCAGAGCGGGCACGCTGACGTGCGCCACCATTACGGCATCGACTCCGGCGTCGATGGCTTTGCGAAACGGCGGTAGCTCGATTGAATTCAGCCGTGCCATATCACCGCCGACCTGCGCCACTCCGAGGTGGGTATCCGTGGCTGTGTCTCCATGGCCGGGAAAATGCTTGGCCGTGGTAAGCATCCCGTTCGAGCGAGCGCCTTGAATGTAGGCGGCCACCATTTCCCCTACCTGCTGCGGGTCCCCACCGAATGAACGAACATTGATGATGGGATTCGCCGGGTTGGAGTTTACATCCGCTACTGGAAAGAAATTCCAATGGACTCCAATGGCTCGGGCTTCCAGCGCCGTGATCTTCCCAAAACTCTCGGCATATTCAGTTTGTCCCGCCGCGCCAAACGCCATGGCTTGGGGAAACATGGTGGTTCCGTTCAGGCGCGAGGCCAGTCCACTCTCAAAGTCGGCCGCGATCAGCAAAGGAAGTTTGGACTGCTGCTGCAGATGATTCACGAGCATCGCTGCTTCGTAGGGCTGGCTCTTAGTGAGGAACGGACCATCCGTTGGAACGGAGAGAGCGAAAGAGCCAATATGATAGCGTTCCATTTGCTCGATAAACTGCCGGTATTGAAGGCTGTTCACATTGAAGAACTCGACGCGCGCCCATACCATGAAGAGTTGTCCCACTTTCTCTTCGGTCGACATCTTGTTCAGCGTTTGCCGCACCCACTTCTCGCCGTCACGGTCCAGATGCGGTGGACCGGGCCGCGAATAGCGCTCTTTCGCCGAGGCGGAACACGCCAGTACGAGGAGGCTGGCGAGAACGACGAGATGGAACAGGTTTCGCATTAACAGAAACGAATGGGCCGCAGCCACGCATACCAGCCGGGGGCGCTTTAACTTAACGATATCTTCGAACAAGCAAGGTGTGCCGGTCTGAGCGATACAGACCAAGCACGTAGAGCGTGGCTTTTCCCTTTGTCGAATAAATGACCTGACGGATGCGCAGCAGCGGTTCATCGCGCGGAACTTGTAAAAGATTCGCGGTTGCCGGAGCGGCAGCGGTCGCATCCATTTCCTCGTCGGCATATGCGATCTTGATCCCGTAGGCGCCCTCCAAAATAGAGAACAGCGACCCGCGCGCAACCGAGCTGCGCGTAAGGCCGGCGAACTCCTCAGCCGGCAAGTAGCAAGTTTCAACTGCAAACGGTTCGTCAGCCGCTATGCGGAGCCGTTCCAGCTTCAGCAGCCGCGTGTTCGCCGCGAGCGAGAGACGGGCCGCAACTTCCTGCTCATTGTTGACCACGCCGAACGACAGAACTTTTGAACAAGCGGTCAAACTCCGACCCGCCATCTGTTCGGTGAAACTGGTCAGCTTGTTGAAGTGGATCTTCGGTGGGGCGACGAATGTTCCAGCGCCCCGCCTGCGCTGCACCATGCCTTCGCGTTCGAGCGCGGTTAGAGCATGACGCGCCGTCATCAGGCTCACCTGGTGAAGCTTGGCCAGTTCCCGTTCGGAATCGACCGCGTCCCCCGGCTTCAGCTGCCCATTGTCGATGCGCTTCATGATCGCAGCTTGGATTTTTCTATAGGCGGGCATTCCGTTTGGGCGGCTGTTTGGCATGAACTCCCCAATCATTTCCGATCATGAACGCTAAAACGATTGCTTTGTGAAGAATGTGCTATAGAGCAATGAAAATGTCAACAGGTTCTCAGTTGGGCGTAGCAATGGCCGTTTTGTGCCCGCTATGCTATAGAGCTTTGAGAATGCCACTGTTACAACCCCACACGCCCTCAAAACTCACACCTTAGCCCTTCTCCTCGCAATTTGTAAAGAGGAGATTCAGCACCGTATCGGTTCAATACCGCGTTTCATAATACAACATCCCATTCTTTGTATAATACCGGACCCACGTTTTCCACAGGCTAAGGATTTATTTGACCGGCAGGCGTGCGGCGGTCTCCGCGAAGTGCTATAGGGTAATACTAAAACAATGGAGAAGCAGAATTTCGGACTTGCCGCATTTTGTTCTTGACGCGGCCTATGAAAGTACTATATAGCATTGTGCTAATATTTTTTCAGAATGTGTGAAGAGAGTCAGATTTCACCAAAGCGTCTCCCGGAGGGTCTGCGATGCGAACGTCAACATTAACGAGGCTAGGGATTGTTGTACTGATGGGTCTGCTTTGCGCGCTGCCGCCAGCGTTGGGTCAGGAAGTAACCGCGTCTATTGTCGGCACCGTTACCGATTCCAGTGGGGCGGCGGTCAAAGAAGCGACGGTGACGGCGAGGGACACCGAGCGAGGCGTGCTCTGGAAAGCGGAGACGAATGGCGCAGGTGCGTTCAGCATCTTGCGTCTCCCGGTGGGCACCTACAGTGCGGAGGCCACAGCTTCTGGTTTCGAAAAGACCGTGTATCCGGCGTTCGTTCTGGAGCTCAATCAAGTGGCGCGACTCGACTTCAAGATGAAGGTAGGAAAGGTCTCGGAAACGGTTGAGGTGACCGGCGCGGCGCCGCTGCTGCAAACCGATACCACGGACATCAGCACGCACATCGATCACGTGGTGACCGAAAACATTCCGTTGCTCACCAGAAACTACGGCGAGCTAACCCTGCTGACTCCTGGCGCGGTCAGTACGAATCCAGGGGCTTTTACCTCGGGTCAGAACACGTTTCAGGTGGGCCGCCCTTATATCAATGGCAATCGCGAGCAGACGAGCAACTACATTCTGGATGGCATCGACAACAATCAGAACGACAACAATGAGGTGGCCTACTCGCCGAGCCCCGACGCCATCCAGGAATTCAACCTCATCACCCAGAATCCGTCTGCGGAATTCGGGAATTTTCTTGGAGGCATCGTAAATACGACCATCAAATCCGGCACGAACTCCTATCACGGCAGCGCCTTCGAGTTCTGGCGGAACGACAAACTCAATGCCAACTCCTGGAGCAACGACCTGACGGGCGTTCCAAAGGCGGCTCTTCATTTCAACCAATTCGGGGCTACGTTTGGCGGCCCGATTATTAAGAACCGGCTTTTCTTTTTTATCGACTATCAGGGACTGCGGAATCCAAATGGCTCGACGCAGCAAGTTCTGGTGATGAGTGCGGCGGAGCGCACCGGAAATTTCGGTGAACTATGCACGGCAGGGTTTAACGGCGCCGGACTGTGCGCCAACCTGGCGCAGCAGCTATACGCGCCGGGAGCTGGTACTGCGCCCAATGCTCGCCCCTTCATTCCCAATAACAACTTGACAGCCGCTGGCCTCACTTTGAGTACAGCCGCGACAAACATCGTTAATTCTTCCCTCTATCCTCTGCCCAATGTTGCCGGCACAAACGAATTCAACTACTCGCAGACCGTCCTAAACAGCGCGGACCAGGGCGACGTGAAGATCGACTGGACGCCTAACGACAAGGACCATGTCTTAGGGCGCTATTCGCAACAGTCGGTGCGCAATCCGACGACAGAAACGTTCTTGCTGGCGCGAAACGGCTTCACCGATTTCAACTATCCGCTGAAAAACGGCGTGATCGATTGGACGCACTCCATTAGTTCCTCTATGTTGAACGATTTGCGCATGGGGTTCAGTTATTTTCCGGTCAGCCAGGGCTATACGAATCCAGTGAGCGAGAATCTACCGAAAACCTTCGGCATTCCGGGCTCGCCGAGTTCGTTCCTGCCGAGCATTCAAGGCTTGTTTGGAGGTATTACGAACATCGGCAACAATCTTGCGCAAGCAAATCTTTTCGCCGACACGGTGATCCAAATTGGCGACTCGGTGCTGAGAACATGGGGAAATCACGACCTTCGAGCGGGTTTTCAGTTTAACCGTTACCGCGACAACTTCCTTTACCCTGGCAATGAAGGATTGGCGGGCTTTTTCAACTTCAATGGACAGTACACAGCCAACCCTTCAGTTGCCGCCCCAGGTTCGGGCCTTGCCGACTTTATGTTGGGCGATCCCAACAACCTGGGCATTGGCGCTGGGGCTGGTAATCGCCACATAGAGAACAGCCTCTATTCCGTGTACGGGCAGGACAACTGGCGCATCCGGCGGAATCTGACGCTGAATCTGGGCCTGCGCTGGGAAGTGAACACTCCGCGCGCGGCGGCGGACGGCAACGAAGTCAACTATTCGCTGTTCGGCGGACAAATTATCACACCGACCGTCAACAACAGCGGCCTGGGTCGTGCGCTATATCATCAATACAATGGCATCACCAACTTCCAGCCGCGCATCGGGGTTGCCTGGCAGCCGGAACATCTGAAGAATACGGTTGTGCGTGCCGCTTTTGGTATCTCCAATTTCACGGAGAGCAATGGCGTGAACAACCTGCTCACACAAAACCCACCATTTGAGACAGCTCACAACGTTACCTTCGATCCAATCGCAACAGACCTGCCGGGCAGCACCCTGGATCAGGGCTTCGTAGGCTTTCCCACGGGTTGTACGCTTGCCCTGGCGGAAACGTTCTCTCCCGTGTGCTTCCAAGGGGTAAATATTCACGCTTTCGACGTGAATCTCCGGCCTGCCGTGCACTCCCAATGGAATTTGAGCGTGCAGCGACAATTCGGCAACGCTACGACAGTGCAACTCGGTTACGTTGGCCAGGAGAATAAGCACCTGATGAACATCGTCATGCTGCAGCAGAAACAATTGAACGCGGACGGCTCGGTGTCGCCCAGTCCGTTCCTGAACCCAACTTTATTGAGTGAGATAGGCCAGGGACGGTTCACAATATCCGACGGCATTTCGAACTACCACGCTCTGCAAGCTGTGTTACAGGAGCGCTTCAGTAAAGGTTTGCAGGCGCAGTTGAACTACACCTGGTCCAAATGCATGAGTGACACGCCGGGATTCTACGGACAATACGGCGACAACGTGGCGACGGAGGCGCAGACCATCGCGGGCTGGGCCTTCCCACAGAATCCTTATGATCAACTGGGTGACTACGGCCGGTGCCCACAGAACGTCAAACACCTCTTCAATGGTTATGTCGTGTACGAGCTGCCTTTCGGCCGCGGCAAGCGATTTGGAAACGGGATGAGCAATCTAGTCGACGCGGTGGCGGGAGGATGGCGGGTGAGCTCCGGCTTCGTTTTCCATACCGGGTTTGCCCAGACCATCTTTGCCAGCGGGGACACATCCGGTACCGGAGGGTTCTCCACTCGAGCAAACTGTGTGCCGGGCGTTCCCGCCAAGATTCCGATGACGTTCGATCCCGTTAGTAAGGGAGTGCACTTTTTGAATCCAGCCGCGGTCACCACTCCCGCTGCGGGGACTTTCGGTAATTGTCAGGTGGGCGCTTTCGACGGTCCCGGATATAAGTCCGCGGATCTAAGCATCGCCAAGGATTTCCGGATTTTCGAAGCGCAAAAGCTCGAGTTCCGCATGGATGCAACGAACTTTACCAACACTCCGATCTTCAACTTTGGACAAGAGTATAGCGGACAACACACGGCCGGCGCATCCAACTATGGCGAGATATTCACTTCGCAAGGATCGCGGCAAATTCAGTTAGTGCTCAAGTATAACTTCTGAGAAAGAGCGTCCTGCTTCTATATCGATCAACCCGCGTGGAGCCGTTACGGGTTCGGTAACGGCTCCACATTTTTATTGGCTAGCGGGCTCGTTCCGGCGCAGTCCAAGACTGCCCGCTACTCAGCTCAGACACCGCGCCTGTTTGTCCAGCACTCTAATCCATGAGCGGCGAAGAGAAGCCAACCGACAGCAACAAACTGGACGCAGAGAAATAAAGCCTCATGATTTCGGCAGGTTTTTTCCTACTTCTCGTGGGACTGGTCGCATTTGGGCCCCATTCCGCTCGAAATGTTGGCTGATGCGTTGCGACACGAGTCCGTGCCGTGAGAAGTAGGAAACTCAATGGGATACATGCTGCACACTATCATTACGAACGCTGTAAGAGTTTGGGCCCTGTGTGCGCACGAGAATTCACCCGATTTTCGAACCGGTTCTCCGGTTTTCACTAGGGACAGTCGCAGGCCCGATCTAATTTTGGCGAACGACAGCGTCCCGTGATTAAACCCAGTACTTATGCTATTTATGGGGCACTACACCAGGCTATATCGCTGTTGGCCGAATTATTCATTATATGAGTGCACGAGGTTTTGACGAGGGGCAGCGGTCGAAACATTGGTGTGGGCTGCCGATGGCCTCGACCACATCCCGCAGAAACTGCGCCGCTCTTGCGCCATCCACTACGCGATGATCGCTCGAAAGCGTCAAAGTCATCATGGGACGAACGCCCGGCCGTCCATCAACGGGCACAACTCGATCCGCGATCCTTCCAACCGCCAGAATCGCGGCTTGGGGCGGGATGACTATTGCGGTGAATGCGTCGACCCCCAACATCCCGAGATTGCTGATCGTAAAGGTGCCTCCCGCAATATCGGCCGGACGCAGTTTTCCGCTCCGGGCGCGTTGCGCCAGGTCTCGCCGTTGCACCGAAATCTCGCCCAGCCCGGCTTTGTCGGCATTGCGAATTACGGGCGCCACTACTCCATCCTCGACCGCTATCGCTAGTCCAATGTTGATCTCGGAATGGGCGCGAACGCCCTCACCGGTCCAGCTGGCATTCATGCGTGAGTGCTTCTGGAGAACGCGCGAGACTAGCGCGACCAGTAGATCTGTGTGCGTGAGTTTGACTCCTCGCGATTGTTCAATCTCGCGCCCGAGCGTCTGACGCACCTGGTTCAGAGCGCCCGCGTCCACTTCGCGGACAACGAAGAAATGGGGGACGGTAGTCCAACTCTGCGTGGTGCGCTCCGCCATCAGCCTGGAGACGGGGCTGCCGCTGTCAATCCCAGCGGAGGTCGCACCAGCTTTCGATTCCGCAGCGGCGAGAATATCGGAAGCGAGGATTTCTCCGCCGACGCCCGATCCGCGTACGTCAGCGAGATTGATACCGCGTTCGCTGGCCAGACGTCGCGCTTTGGGGGAGATTTTAAGGTCCTGGGCTGCCCGTTGCGTTGCCGATTGCGTTGAAATCACAGCTTGATTTGCAGACGCCGCAGTGAAGATCGCCGTAGCAGCGGGAACGTTGGCTGCGATGGTATGTCTGCCCGACGCGGCGGCGACTTCATCCGCCGGAGGAACTTCTCCGGGACGCACGATCCAGGCGATGGTTTGGCCTACCGGCACCTCAGTACCAGCCAGGACCTTGACACCGGCAAGCACGCCCTCGGCGGGGGATTCGATCTCCATCACCGCTTTGTCGGTTTCGATCTCCAGCAGGGGTTCGCCCTTGGCGACCGAATCCCCTTCCTTTTTCAGCCATGAAATGAGCTTCCCGGTTTCCTGGGCCATTTCGAGCGCGGGCATAACCACACTGATCGCCATAGTCAGATAACCATTACGGAAAACGTTCGCAGAGACAAGACTTGCCGCGTTTCAGACTGTTGACATCCGCATGCGCAGCGGCAGTGATAGACCTTGTGAGCCGGGCACTTGCCCTTAGCCGCGGCGAGCCGCGTCTCTTCGCGGATCGTATTCAGTCCCCTACGCCAACTCGTTCCTGCTTGGAACTTGCTTCGATCATCTCGCGCACGCGGGGGTTCGGCTTCGATTCCGTTTCTCGGATTGCAGGTAGCGGACCATCTACTGTGAAGTAATGTCTACCGGCGACCAGAAGTTCCTCGGCTGGAAAGCGCGTGATGACTTCATGGCCGGTTTCCGTGACGACGATTTCCTCCTCGATGCGAGCGGCACTCCAACCATCGGTTGAGGGCCAGAAGGTTTCCAGCGCGAACACCATGCCGGGCTTGATTTCACAGGGATGTTCGAGCGACACGAGGCGGCTGATCACCGGCTTTTCCCAGATGGCAAGGCCTATGCCGTGACCGTACTGCAGCGCAAAGCAGGCTTCCTCGTTCGGGAAACCGAATTCCTGTGCTTTCGGCCACACCGATGCAATCTCAGCCGTGGTTCGCCCTGGGCGCACGAGTTCAATGGCTGCGTCGAGGTATTCGCGGCAGCGCTTATACGCGTCATTCATCGCGTGCGAGGCGTATCCGACGGTGAAGCAGCGATAGTAGCAGGTGCGGTATCCCATGTAGGAGTGGAGAATGTCGTAATACACCGGGTCTCCCGGACGCAGCACGCGGTCTGAGAAAACGTGCGGATGCGGATTGCAGCGCTCGCCCGAGATTGCGTTGACGGCTTCCACGTACTCGGAGCCTAGATCGTAGAGCACCTTGCTGACCAGGCCCACGGCCTGATTTTCGCTCATGCCTGGCTTCATGGCGCGATAGAGTTCGTCATACGCTGCGTCAACCATCATGGCGGATGTGTTGAGTAATGTTATTTCGTCGGGCGTCTTGATGAGGCGCGCTTCTGACATTAGCGCCTGCCCATCGACAACTCTGATTCCTTCTTTTTGCAAAGCGAACAGGACCGGCAACTCGATGATGTCGATGCCTACCGGCTCTTTGTGTAGGCCGCGCATTTCTAACTCGATACGAATTTTCTTGGCCACATCTTCCGCTCGTCCCATCTCCGGCGTCATGGCACCGCGTAACATCGAAATTCCGGCGCGCGACCGCTCTCCGAGCCAGGGACAATGCAGTTGATGGTGTTTCGCAGCCGATCCGAAATCCCACAAAATGGGTTCGTCGTTTTGTGCAAGCAGCGTGAAGCGATTCGCTTTGTCCTGCGCCCAGGTGCCGATGTGGGTCGCGGTCAGGTAGCGGACATTGTTCATGTCGAAGCACAACAATGCGCCCATCTCAGACTTCACTAGAAGATCCTTGGCTCGCGCCAGGCGCTCGCGGCGCAGCCGGTCGAAGTCGACGCGGTTTTCCCAATCCACCGCCATCGTTCCATATGTGGGCAGAGCCATGACAATCTCCTTTGAGGGCGGGTCAGAGGTTAGAGGTCAGATTGCAAAGACCCGACGTTTCGAAAGGTGTTACCTCTTCAATCCGACCTCTAACCTGTGACCTGCTATCCCATTCTCGCTACTTTCCACACATTGCACGGGCGGCCTCAAACACGGTCCGCTCGGTCGGCACGGTCACATCTTCCAAAGGCGGCGAAAACGGAATTGGAACATGCATCGCGCCCATGCGTTTGACTGGAGCGTCCAGATCGTAGAATGCGCCTGTGGCGATCACCGACGCAAGTTCGGCGGTGACGCCATAGCGTTCGTACCCCTCGTCGAGAACGATTGCGCGAGACGTTTTCCTCGCCGATTCAATCAGAGTCTTTTCGTCGAGCGGCCACATGGTGCGCGGATCGATCACTTCGGCGCTGATGCCGATCTCCTCCAGCAGCGTTGCCGCGCCCAGCGCCACCTGTACCATACTGCTGGTGGCGACCAGAGTAATATCTTCGCCTACCCGTTTCACATCTGCGACGCCCAGCGGAAGGGTATAGTCCCCTGCGGGCACCGCGCCTTTGAGCTTGTACATCATCTTGTCTTCGAAGAAGACCACTGGATTCTCGTCGCGAATCGCGGCTTTCAGCAGTCCCTTGGCGTCATAAGGGGTCGAAGGCAGAACCACCTTCAAACCAGGGACGTGGCAGAACCAGGCGTGCAGAGACTGCGAGTGTTGCGCAGCGGAACGGCGAGTCGCTCCCATCGTCGTGCGCATCACCATCGGCACTCTCCACTTTCCGCCCGACATGTAATGGACCTTGGCGGCCTGGTTGGCCATCTGGTCCATGGTCAACGTAATGAAGTCGCCGAACATGATGTCAACCACCGGACGCAGTCCGGTCATGGCTGCGCCCACCGCGAGCCCGGTGAAGCCCGCTTCGGAAATCGGCGTATCGAGCACGCGCTCTTTGCCGAATTCCTCGAACAGGCCAGAGAGAACTTTAAAGGGCGTGCCGGCTTCCGCCACATCTTCGCCCAGAATGAAGACGGTCGGATCGCGGCGCATCTCTTCGGCCAGCGCTTCGCGGATGGCCTGCGCGAACGTTAGTTCGCGTTCGTTTTGGGCATGAAGATGGGCTTCAGGCATACACGTCCTGCCCTACTTCATCGACGGTCGGGTATGGCGCCGCCACTGCAGAGTCAACCGCTTTCTTCGTTTCTGACTCAAGTTCAGCTTGTATTTGATCAAGCGCAGCCTTATCGGCGATTTTCTGCTCGACCAACCACTTTCCGAAATTCGCGATCGGATCACGCTCCGTCTTCCAATCCTGTTCTTCCTGCTTGGAGCGGTAATATTCGCGATTGATGTCGCCCACGTGATGTCCGTGATAGCGATACGTGTTGCAGACCAGAAACCCGGGACCGTCGCCGTGCCGGGCGCGATCCACCAAGCGCTGCGCAATGCCGTTGACAGCGCGCACATCCTGACCATCGACGCTCGCGGTCTCCAAGCCGAAGGCCGTCGCTCGCATCAGAATGTCTCCGGCTGTGGTTTCCGAGTAGTGCGTATATTCCGTGTAGAGATTGTTCTCGCACACGTAGATCACCGGAAGCTTGAAAAGCTGTGCGAGGTTCATTACTTCGTACAGCACACCCTGGCCGAGCGCGCCTTCTCCGAAGAAACACACGGCGACCCGGCCATTACCGAGACGTTGAGCCGAAAAGGCGGCTCCAGTCGCGATACCGGCGCTGCCGCATACGATCGCATTCGCTCCCAGATTGCCGGTCGCCGGATCCGCAATGTGCATGGAACCGCCCTTGCCCTTGCAATACCCGGCTTCTTTTCCCAGAAGTTCGGCGAACATTCGATCGGGAGAGGCTCCCTTCGCTAAACAATGTCCATGCCCGCGATGTGTGCTGGTGATGTAATCGGTCCGCTCAAGCGCTTCGCATACGCCCACTGCGACCGCCTCTTCGCCGATATAAAGATGCGCCAACCCAGGCATCAGCGCCCGCGTATAAAGTTCGTTGACCTGCGCTTCAAATTCGCGGATCGCAACCATCTGCCGGTACATGCGGAGCCACAACTGGACTTTTTCCGGAGCATGTCTCGGTTGCGTAGCGGTCGTCATTTTTGAACTCCCGACATACGCGCCAAAACATCGAACACGACGGCAAAATCCAGCTTCTCCCACCCCATCGCGCGCGCGGCGGTCAGGAATTCGTTGCTGACAGCGGTGGTGGGAACGGGAACATTCAGCTTGCGGCCCAACTCCATCGCCAGGAGCATGTCCTTCTGCATCATGTTGACGTCGAACCACGCTTCTTCCGGTTGTTCTAACACGAATGGGCCGCGATATTGAATCATGGGCGACGCAATCGCGCTGTGCACCATAACGTCGACCGCGACCTCGCGGGGAATTCCGCTCTTTTCCGCCAGCAGCACGCCTTCGGAAAAAGCCAGCATCTGCACCGCTAATTGCAGATTCAACGCGATCTTCATCGACAGCGCCACGCCGTTGTCTCCGACATGAGTCACCTTGGGCCCAATATCGAGCAGCAACGGCCTCAATTGCTCAAAGGTCGACTTGAGGCCTCCAACCATCACCGAGAGTTTGCCTTGCTGCAGCGTGATGACGCTGCCGGAAACCGGCGCGTCAATCATGTCGGCACCCTTCTCGCGAACCTTCGCAGCCAGTGCCCGGCTCACTTCGGGGCTTACTGTGCTCATGTCAATGTGAAACTTTCCAGGGCCGATGCCAGCGAGCGATCCCTCGGGGCCGTCGGTTACCGCTGCGAGCGCGGCGGCGTTCGTCACCATCGTGAACGTCACGTCCGAGGCGGCCGCCACGGCCTTTGGAGACTCCGCGAACTTCATTCCCTTGTCGATCAACCACTGCGCCTTGGAGCGAGTCCGGTTGTAGCCGGTCACGGTGTGCCCTTTTTCGAGAAGGCGAGCGACCATATTGCCGCCCATCACACCGAGACCGATGAATCCAAGTTTTGCCATCCAACAATTCCCTTCGTCTGTGATTTCCTGTTGAGCTGACGTGCGGCACTATTTCTTGCCCAAAGAAGACGAATCCTCCAGCACCTGCTTGAGATGAGCGCGCATCGCTTCTCGCGCCGCTTCGGGATCGCGCTGCTCGATCGCCGCCAGAATTCGCTTATGATGAAACTGTCCTCGCTCCGGTCCTCCGGCCACGTTGAAAATGCGGCTGCGCTGTTCGCGTAAAAGACCGACGATTGAATCCAGAAGCGAGAGAATCAGCGGATTCCCGACCGCTTCTGCCAATGCTAAATGGAAATCGAGATCCGCTTCCACGTAAGCGCCAGGGTCGTGCAGGTTGCGATCCATCACGGCGACTGCTTCCCGCATGGTGGTCAGCAGTTGTTCCTCAATTCGGGGGGCAGCCAGGCCTGCAATCTCCGGCTCCAGCACGAACCGTAACTCGGCCAGGTTTGCCGACCCTTCATGCTGGTTGATGCGGATCATAAGGTCGAGCGACTGCCGGATCGCCTGGGAGGTCCCGTTCGTCACGAAGGTACCGCGCCCGGAATAGGCCTCGACCAAGCCCTTTTCACGTAAGGTCTTCACGGCTTCTCGAACTGCGGTGCGGCTGACCCCAAACCTCTGGGCAAGATCCCGCTCGGCCGGCAACTGGTCCCCTGGCTTGAGTTGGCCTTTAAGGATAGAGTCTTCCACCTGCTGCACAATCTGCTCGTATAGGCGGGACGTCTTCACAGCCCGGTACATCGGCTTGGCGTCTAGGGAATCTACCGTTTCGCTTGCCATTGGCCCCTCAATCAATCCATTTAATCTAAAGATGGACGCATACGGTTTGGCGGTCTAATCACTATACCTCATGCATAATATCCCCCTTGTGCGGTGATCTTCGATGTTAGCTATGGCCTAATGGTCTTAAACTGGCAGCGAGCCTCGGGGGACTGCTGTCTTGTGGTCGGACCACAATACTACTTGACGGGTGGGCCGCGTCAAGACTATACCTTCAAATCGCCCGATCTTTTATTTCAGATGAAACCGGTCGCCAGATGTGCGATCGAAAAATCGTCCATCCTCACTGAGGATTTGGAGGTAGTAATGCGTTCTCCGTCGAATGGCATTCGGGTTTTCGGCATCGTCAGCTTGCTGCTCATCGCCTCTGTTCCCCTGTCTTCCCAAACTACCACGGGCCGCATCCTGGGGACGGTTAGCGATCAGTCGGGTAGCTCTGTGGCGGGAGCTGCGGTCGTCATCACCGATGTACAGCGCGGCACCACTCGAGCCGCAGCCACCGATACCTCAGGGAACTACGCCGTCCCGCAGTTACAGCCAGGAGTTTACAAGATTCGTGCCGGGGCGAAGGGGTTCAAAACCGTGGAACGCGTAAACATCATCGTGGAAGTTGCGCAGGACGTGCGCGTCGACGTCACACTCCCGACCGGGCAGGTTTCCGAGACGGTGGTCGTAACCGACGAGGTTCCGCTGATCGACACGGTCAGCTCCACTTTGGGCGGCACATTGAGCAATGCGGAGATCAACGATCTGCCACTGAACGGCCGTAACTACGAGAATTTGCTGCAGCTCCGCCCCGGTGTAGAGCGATATCCCGGCGGTGGATTCTCCACGACGAGCACCAACGGACTGCGCGCCGAAGACAACGCTTACTTCGTCGAGGGCTTGTTCAACAGCGAACCTTACTCCGGGCAAGCCATTATCAACGGCGCCGGCATCGCCGGCGATTCGGCGACCATTCTGCCCATCGACGCAATTCAGGAATTTAACGTGGAAGAAAACGCACCGGCCGAATTCGGATGGAAACCTGGCGCGGTGGTTAACGTCGGTCTCAAGTCGGGCACCAACCAGATTCACGGCACTGCGTTCGCGTTTGGCCGCGACGGCGACATATTTGACGCGCGAAACTTCTTCAACACCGTCCCCAACGCCAAGCTCGCAAGAACGCTGGAACAGTATGGCGGGAGCGTCGGCGGGCCGATTGTAAAAGACAAGGTCTTTTTCTTTGGGGCTTACGAAGGGCAAATCTATGACGTAGGAAACTCTTTCGCAGGCATCACCAGTCCATCCATGATCACATTGCCCACGCCCTCATCCCCGAATTGCCTCTTCGGGTCCCAGACCGGCGACTGCGCGAACAGCATTCCCGACGTGATAGCGGATCTTCAGGCAGGAGGAGTCACGGTGAGTCCCGCCAGCTTGAACATCGCCGGATGTGCGCTTTCCGGCGGTACAGTTACATGCAACGGAACCGGCTTCCCCATCAATAATACTCGAGGCATTGCTATTCCGAATGGATTCTCCAACGACGTAAAGGTTTACAACGCGATCGGCAAAGTGGATTTCAATATCAACCAGGAGAGCCGCATTAGCGGAATGTACTTTTTCGGGAACAACACGGGGACGGTCGAGGATTTTCCGGAGTTGCAAAACAGATGGCGATCGGACATTCACACACGGGCCCAAGTAGTGGGTGGAAGTTGGGCCTGGACTCCGAGTCCCCGTTGGGTGAATGAAATGCGCGTTGGCTATAACCGCCTATATCAGCCGACATTGCCGGGCGATCTGAACACGCCCGGGTCCAGTTACGGGCTCGACACCGGCGTCTCGGGTCCCTTCACGGGCGGACTGCCGCGCATCGGCTTCGGGGGATATTTCTTTCCTGGCCTGGGTGGCTTCAAATGGCCAAAGTTCCAGGGACCTGACTCCATCACGCAGTTTATCGATCACGTTTCCCGCACCGCCGGTAACCACTCCATTAAGTTCGGTGGCGAAGTGCATTACGACAAAGTTACGAACGCCGCGTACGGAAATGCGCGAGGCAGCATTACCTTCTTAGGCTCGGTGCTGAACGGCACTACTTCTACACCGCTCGAGGATTTCTTTGCGGGCTTGCCCTTTAAGTCCACCTTGGAAGTAGGCAATCCGACGCTGCACCTCCATAACTGGGCTTATGGCGCCTTTATTCAGGATGACTGGCGGGCGACGAGGAGGCTGACCGTGAACTTCGGCCTCCGCTACGAGTTCAGCAGTGTCGTCCAGGAAGAGCACAACCTTCTCGGCAACTTCGACCCAAACGTCGGTTTAGTGCAGGTAAACACGGGCACGAATCGAATCCCAAGCCTCTACAAACCTGACCACAAGAACTTCGCGCCGCGTTTTGGATTTGCCTGGGATATCAATGGCAAAGGATCCACCGTGATCCGCGGCGGCGGCGGTCTGGTTTACGAAGCCGTGAACTGGCAGTCGTTCATCGCCTTCAACAACGCCTTTGGCCCGGGCAGTGTTCCTACGGGGGGTCTCAACGCAGGCGTCCCGATCGACCCTGGAGGCACGATCACCACGGGAAACGTCACTACAAAGAATTTTTTGAGCTTCGGTCCCGGGACGACCTGGGACAACACACCGGTTTTCAACACGACCATCGATTGCGCTCCGCCAAATCCGTGCCCGATCATGACCGTGGACCGTAATTTGACCACTCCCTACGTGTGGAACTGGACTCTCAGCGTCCAGCACGCGTTTACTCCGAACCTCACGTTGGAGGTAGCATACGTCGGCAACCACGGTGACAATTTAACCGGCATACGCGACATTAACCAGCCGCCGGTGGGATCGGGCTGGCCACAAGCGAATATCGTCGCTTGCAACGCCATTCTCATACCCAATCCAACTCCGGGCGGGCCGCCCTTGTACGATGTCAACAATACGCTCGGCACCGGTGTTTGTCAGGCTGCCGCCGAGGTGGGGCCCTTCAACACGCAATTCCCATATCTAAGCAACATCTTTCATATGGCGAACGTCTATCGATCCAATTACAACGGACTGCAAGTAACGCTGAACTCCAGAAACTACCACGGCTTGAGCATGGTGGCCGGCTACACCTGGTCGCACGCGCTCGATGACGTGGGCGCAAACTGGGATTTCGGTTACGGGTCGGGTCTGCCGCAAAACGCCTATAACCCAGGAGCCGAATATGCCAACAGCGATTTCGATGTGCGGCATCGCTTTACGCTTTCGCTCACCTACGCTATCCCCGGCAAGAAGGGTTACGCACAGGCACTGGAAGGTTGGGAACTCAACTCGATCGTCACCTTGCAAAGTCCGCAACACTGGGGGGTGATGGATGAAGGAACCGACGCAGCCGGCATAGGTCCGTTGCCCGTCAGTCCTCCGGCAAACAGCCCCATACGCTGGAATTTCTATGGCAATCCCGACGATTTCAAGTCGGGGCCGACCGGTACCCCATTCTTCCCGGGAACCGACGCCCCATCCGCCCCGACGAGTAATGCGGCCTGCAACGCAAAAGCTCTCACCCTGGATGGAGGATCGCCGGGTGCGGCCACCGAATCATTGGCGTTTCACGGCTGCTATGCCAATGGGGGTTCCATCATGCTTCCTCCACCACTAGGAACCTTTGGTACCATGGGACGCAACATTTTTCCAGATTCTGGTTTCAAGGATTTTGATTTCTCGGTAGCGAAGAACTGGCATTTTGGCGAGCGCTTCCGCGCCCAGTTCCGGGCGGAATTCTTCAACATTTTGAATCATCCCAACTTCGCCAATCCTTACGGCGGGCAGAATGGGTTCGGCTTCAACGACCCGTCGGTGGGGGGCTTCGGCTGCGGCTGCGCCACGCCGGACGTCGCCGCCGCCAACCCGGCCGTGGGTTCGGGAGGCCCGCGCTCGGTTCAACTCGGCCTGAAGTTTATTTTCTAGCCGCTCGAACTCTACAGGCCGGAACCCTACCAGTCCGGCCTTTTCATCTCACTGAGAACGGAACTTCGAATCCAAGGGGATTGGGCACGATGAGTCAAGGAAAGCGGTTGCGACTGATGTTGCTGGCGGCTGTTCTGGTGGCGTTGAGCGTATACCCTGTTTCAGCTCAGCAGCGCCCTGAGCGCACTCTCGACGAAATCAAGTTCGAAGCCATCCATCGCGCCGAGAACGGAATGTATCCGCTGATCGGACTCGATCCCGGCGACGTGAAGGAAGCCTTCAACTCCATCCATACTCGCGATAAAGACGAGTGGGCGGCGGGCTTTATGGGAGTGGCCGATCGCTACATGAATGAGGCCAAGTCGCTGGAGAAGACCGACCCCACGAAAGCGAACGCCGATTATATCCGGGCGTGGCGGCTCTACTCTTTCGGACGCTGGCCCATCCCCGCCTCTCCCGGCAAGCAGCGCTCTTACGAAAAGGCAATCGAGGCTTTTCTGGCGCACGCCCGCTTCTGGGATCCGCCGCTCGAAATCGTGAGAATTCCGTTTGAAGGAAAAGAGATCGTCGGTTACCTCCGCTTGCCGAAAAACACGAACGCTCCCGTGCCGCTCGTGCTCGCTGTGAACGGACTGGACAGCCGCAAGGAAGATCTGTCCGAGAGCTTTAGCGCTATCCTGCCGTACGGCATCGGCTTTCTCGCCGTGGATGGCCCCGGCACCGGGCAGAATCCCATCAAGGTCAGTGAAAATGCCGAGCGTATGCTCTCTCGCGTGCTGGATTACATAGCCACCCGCCCCGAAATCGACAAGAACCGAGTCGCCATGCACGGCGTGAGTTGGGGCGCGTATTGGGCGACGAAGATGGCCATCGTGGAACACACACGCCTGCGGGGAGCGAGCGCCCAGTCTCCGCCCACGGATAAGTTTTTTCAAAAAGACTTTCTGATGAATTCCCTGATCGGCAATCGCGAATATCTCTTCGATCAGGTCCCGGCCCTGATGGCGATTTTCGACAACGTGAAGACGGTGGATGAAATGGCGGAAGTCTTGCCGAAAATGTCCCTCGTCAAACAAGGGCTGCTGGGCAAGCCGATGGCGCCCATGCTGGTGCTCGCCGGAGTGCTCGACACCCAGGTGCCGATCGACGACATTTACCTGCTGCTCAATAAAGGCGATACGCCCAAGATGGCTTGGATCAATCCGGCGGGCGGTCACCTCGGCCGGCAGGTCAAAGTGTGGCCCGATCCGCGCATCTTCAAAGAGGTAATCATTCCCTGGCTGGTGCGCACGCTTGAACCCGAACCCGCGAGAGACAATCGTTGACGTGCCGATTCGCTTTCCAGTGGAGCGACGGAGGTCTCGCCCCTCCTGCCGGGCGCGGAGGCCCGGCCCTCAACGAGCAAGCTTGGACTACGACTACGAACTCTGGACAAAAGACTAACCATGCCCACTCTTCCCCGCTCGCAGGCAGATCCCGCAAAAGCCGCACTCGCGTCCCGCAAGCTGCCCTTCTATCGCGTGCTCTGGGTACAGGTGCTGGCAGCCATGGCATTTGCGATTGTGCTCGGCTACCTGAACCCGTCCCGCGCGGTCGCTATGAAGCCGCTTGGCGACGCTTTCATCCGCATGATTTCGATGATCGTTACCCTGATCATCTTCTGCACTGTGGTCACCGGAATCGCCGGCATGGAGAACCTGAAAAAAGTTGGCCGCGTCGGCGGCATGGCGCTCGTTTACTTCGAAATTGTTTCCACCCTTGCGTTGCTGATCGGGATGTTGGTAGGCAATGTGGTGCGCCCCGGCAGCGGCTTCAACGTAAATGTCGCTACGCTGGACGCCAAATCCGTCGCGGATTATGCCGGCCAGGCCAGAACGCAAAGCGTCACAGAGTTTCTCATGCACATCATTCCGACGACGGTGTTGGACGCCTTCACCAAGGGAGATATTCTCGAAGTAGTTTTCGTGGCCTTGCTTTTCGGCTTCGCGCTTTCAGCCGCGGGGGCGCGAGCCCGACCGCTGGTCGAACTCATCGACTCCCTCACCCACGTGGTATTCCGCGTGGTGAACATCCTTATGAAATTCGCGCCCGTGGGAGCTTTCGGCGCCATGGCGTACACGGTCGGCAAGTTCGGCCTGGCTTCGCTCGGTCCGCTCGCCCGGCTGATCGGAACTTTCTGGCTCACCTCGGTGCTTTTTGTGGTGCTCGTACTCGGCGCCATCGCCTGGGCCGCCAGCTTTAACATCTTTCGCTTTCTGGCCTACATCAAGGAAGAAATACTGCTCGTGCTGGCCGTAAGTTCGTCGGAGGTCGCCATTCCCACTCTGATGGCCAAACTGGAAAAACTTGGCTGCTCAAAGTCTTTGGTGGGACTGGTGGTCCCGACCGGCTTTACTTTCAACACCGATGGCACCAGTCTTTACATGACCATGGCGGCTCTCTTTGTGGCACAGGCCACGAATACCCATCTCACTCTCATGCAGCAATCCACCATTCTCGCCGTCGCGGTGCTGACTTCGAAGGGCGCCAGCGGAGTGCAGGGCGCGTCTTTCATCGCGCTCGTGGCTACTCTTTCCGTGGTCCCCACCATTCCGGTTGCGGGCATGGCGCTGATTCTCGGAATCGACCGTTTTCTGAGCATGTTCCGAGCCGTGGTCAACATGATTGGAAACGGCGTGGCGACGCTGGTTCTGGCACGGTGGGAAGGGGAATTGGACTACGAAACTCTGAGGCAACATTTAGCCAGACTGGCCTAACAGTTTCTCCGGTCGCGAAAAAACGCACAATCGGCCTCAGGGGACCCGTGCCTCTCGAAAACCTCGAAATGTCTGAGCGGGCAGGAATTATACTTCTTTGAGAGTCCTGAGGGACGCGGAAATCACCATCCACAACTCCCCCAGACGAATCAAATTACGCAATTATAAGCCTGTTACGCAACCAGCGCTGCTTTCCGACCTCAGCAAAACCTCAGGAAGAAACTCAGCCGTCGGGACTTGGTTGGTCCAGCCCAACCTGAACAACGTGTCCCACAACGGCACAATGGTGCGATTAGAGCCGAAGCTGATGGGAGTATTGGTGTTCTTGGCCTCCCAGCCCGGCGAGCCAGTGTTCAAAGAGGCAATTCTCAAGGCGGTCTGGCCGGTAGTTTTCTAATCCCGCTATACCGCGCGGAACAATATCGCTACTGTTGCAGCAATCATTCGATATCATCGCCGCCGCTGCGACAGCTAGGGAGTGTACACGAAGCCGTGGGCCACGTAGTACTGGTCATAGAAAAAACCCGGGATCGCGCCCGCCGGGTTAATGGCCTGGGGGGTAATTCCGTTCGCGCCCGTAACATCGAAGGTGGTAAAGTCACCGTCGGCAGCACTGCGCACGAAGCCGTGATAGGCATTGTTCCCGTCGATATATGTTCCCGTGATTGAATGCGCGGGGTTGATAGCAGAAACGAAAGTACCCTGGAAGGGGGCCAAGCCAGCGGTCGGGGCGCCGAACACGGTAAACACGCCTTTCCGGCTTCGCAGGAAACCAAGATACGTATTGTTCGTGTCCAGGAAGTACCCCGTTGTTGTTTCATCCGTGGTGATGCTCTCGCCGAAGGTCCCAAGCGAACCATTAATGTTAAATAATGGGAGCATGTCGCCGCCAGGAGTGCGCAGAAACGCGTTAGGTATAGGTCCAAAGTTATCGTACGAATAGCCGGTAATCGCTCCATTCGCGCTCATGCCGGTATATATGACTTGGGTGCCCTGGAGGAAGCCTGTGCCCGCGCCCGGCGCATCGAATGTCGTGAAGGTGCCCGCGGCCAAAGCGCTTCCGGCGGTGAGCACGAAGCCGTGGTACACATAGTTCCAATCTTCGTAGAATCCAGAAATCGTTCCCGCATCATTGATATTTTCCGCGAAGGTCCCCTGGAAGGCTGCGGTACCGGCGTCCGGAGCGTCAATTTTCGTAAAGGTACCGTCGGGGGTGCGCATGAACCCGTGGTACACATTTTTCGCGTCCTGATATAACCCCACGATTACGCCCGCGTCATTGATGCTTGGGGAAAAAGTGCCTTGGTAAGGGTGTTTGCCCGCGCCCGGAGGGTCGAACGGCGTCAAGGTACCGTCGGAGGCGCGCACGAACCCGTGGTACACATTTCTCGCATCCGAATAGTATCCCGTGATCGCCCCGCCGACATTGTTGTCGAGTGGGAACGTACCCTGTTGATAGCCTTTACCCGCATGCGGAGCGCTGAATGTGGTGATGTGGGGCTGCGCGGACAACGGAACTGAGATCGCCATCGCGGCAAACAAAGTCATTCCGGAAATCAAGGTCAAGGTACGGGATTTCATGTTGCCTCCTCAAAAGCTCGGTTCCCCAATAGGCGACCGAGGCAGTTGACAATCTTAGCCAAGAAACTGCCAGCCTCTCCGGCGAGGTTGCGTACGCTCGCCGGGGCTATGGCTGGTTAGGGTTAAACGGCATGGGCGGTCGAAAAGGCGCTGGCGTCGTCGGCGCTGGCGTCGTCGTCGTAGTCGTCGTGGTCGGCGCTGCCGTCGTCGTCGTCGTAGTGGTCGTACTAGTCGTAGTCAGCGGAAGCGTCGGCACACACGTCGTCGTCGTAGTCGTCGTACTAGTCGTCGTCGACGTACAACTCGTCGTACACGGAATGCCAGTCACGTCACATATTGGCTCAGACGCGCTCGCCGTTTGTGCGGTGACGGTGGCCATCACGAAGGAACGGACGACTGGAACTGCAAAGCCCGCCATCCCCAGGATGCGCTTAACAAAATGCCGCCGATCCGCTGCTATTTTGTCCAGGAAGCCGTCCGTAGGCTTATCCATTTTTATACCTCGTGGGCTCAGACCTTCGACCCGAAGCGCAACGTTTATATCCTACTCAGTGCTCAACGTCAACGGATTAGTGATCAAAATATTGGCTTAGTCTTAACGGGTTAGCAAGCGGGATTTCTTCAACCTCTCGGATGGAATTTGTTGCCTCCTCAAAAGCTCGGTTCCCCAACAGGTGACCGAGACAGTTGACAATCGTAGCCAAGAAACTGCCAGCCTCTCCGGCGAGGTTGCGTATGCTCGCCGGGGCTATGACGGCCCGTTAGGATTAAACGGCACGTTCGGTCGATACGGCGCTGGCGTCGTCGGCGCTGGCGTCGTCGTCGTAGTCGTAGTTGTCGTGGTCGGCGCTGCCGTCGTCGTCGTAGTAGTAGTCGTCGTACTAGTCGTCGTACTAGTCGTCGTTGACGTACAACCATAAAACGGTAAGCACGGCGTACAATCAGGTCCATCGCACGTAGGCACCGCGCTCGCCGTTTGTGTGCCGACCGTGGCCATCACGAAGGAACGGACGGCTGGAACTGCAAAGCCCGCCATCCCCAGTATGCGCTTTACAAAATGCCGCCGATCCGCTGCTATTTTGTCCAGGAAGCCGTCCGTAGGCTTATCCATTTTTATACCTCGTGGGCTCAGACCTTCGGCCCGAAGCGCTCTACTTATATCCCACTCAGTAATCAGCGTCAATTAAACCAGAGGACCAAAATATTGGGCTACTCTCAATGGGTTAGTAAGCAGGATTCTTCAACCGGTCTTTCTCCGGCGCTCTTTCTCCGGCTCTCTTTCTCAGATTGACAGGCGCGCGCCTTGTACCATAAGTTTTTGGACTTTGACGATAAACCACATCGCTGAGGATCACCAATGATCGCCAACGAATGATCGCCAACGAAAAGCAGGTCTCGCTTTTTGGTAGCATACGCTGCTGTGGATAAGCTCACCTACGGGAAACTCGTCAATCCATGATCTCCGTGATTATTCCCGCGAAGAACGAAGCAGTCACTCTCTGGTTCACAATCCATGCAATCCGCATGGAAATGGATCGTTGTTCAGAAGAGCCCTACGAGATCATCGTGGTCGACAATGGCAGCACGGACAACACCAAAAAGTTTTTGGAAGACTACTCGATTGCGTCCTGGGTGCGCCGGATTGAAACAACCGATTGCAGCGGGCCAGGCCCCGTTCGTAGCGCAGTCGCCGCCGCAGCCCAGGGCGACATCTTCGTCTTCGCCGATGCCCATGTGCTAGTCTCTCCCGGCTTTTTTGCACGCGTGTCGAGCACTCTGCGGAGTGAGATCTGGGACCGGGTGGGTAGCCTGCATTTTCCTGTCGCTTGGAATGGCTTCGCGACCGATGCGTTCTCGACCAATGCGTTCTCGACCCACTACCAGTTGACGCTCGGCCAGAACTTCTGGGGGACCAATCTGGCCGGCAACTTTCAAACGCTGACCGAAATATCCGCGCACGGGCACGGCTGCGTAGCCATGCGTAGGGACCATTTCTTAAAGGTTGGCGGCTACCATCCGGCACAAGCCGGTTACGGCGGAGACGAAGTCTATCTCGATTTGAAATTCGCCATGTTTGGCTTCCGCAACTACACCGACCCGCGGGCCTACTACCTGCACTGCTCGCAGCGGCATATGAATTACGTCTGGGTCAATCAGGATGTGGCGCGCAATAATTTCATTTCCGCTTACACGCTGGGGGGCATGCCCTGGCTGGACAAGGTCTATGCCTCGCAGCTTGAATCGGGGTATGTGCCGGAACACGAACTGAGGCCGGCGCGCGAGGATGCGCTACTCGCCGGACAAGCCGACCGGGAGTGGATCGAGGCCCATGCCCGATACACCATAGACGATGTACTAGCTGGGTTCAAGGAGAGGCAAGTACCACACTAATCCAAACTAATCCAAGCCGGCGGGAACGGAAGGATTCCTCAACCCGCTCTCGGTGCCACAGTTTGAATGTTATTACAAAAGGCAAATAATGGGCTTAGCAGATATCACAATCGGGATCACATCGTTCCTTAGGCCGGGGTATGTGCAAGCGTGCCTCGACGGAATATTTAACAATTTGCCGGAGTGCAAAGTTATTGTAGCGGACGACAGCGATGATATCGCAGGACGTGAAAAATTTGGCATATTGATGCCTTTTGATAGCGGCCTATCCGCGAAACGGAATGCCCTTGTGCAAGCAACCAGAACAAAGTATTGGCTGTCGGGTCATGATGACTTTGATTTCAGCACGCCCGAAGCGCGGGAAGGGCTGAAAACATTGGTTGAGGTGCTGGACGGGAACCCAAATATTGATGTCGCAGGCGGGCGGGTGCATAACAAACCGTATGAGGGGTTTCTTGAATATGTGGAAGGCGCTTACATTCGCGAATATCCGTTGCGGCCTGATGGTTTATGGCCGTTCTACCCGGTTGACCTAACAGTAAACTATTTTTTGGCCAGAACCGACCGCATTGTGCCGTGGGACGAACGAATGAAAATCGGGGGCGAACATGGCGATTGGTTTCTTGAAATGAAACTCCAAGGCCGCAAGACGGTGTGGATTCCGAACGTCAGCATTACCACGTTGCAACTAGGTGATGCGCCAGAAGTGCAAGACCCGCGCTATGGGCAGTACCGCCAGCGTGCCGTGGATTTAGGCCATCGTATTTTTATGGAAAAACGGAATATCAAACAGTACATTGGTTTTGGTGGTGATTCCAAACTGACCCACCAACCCGCTCTTGCTCCCATTGACAGGCGCGTGCCTGGTGTCATAAGTTCTTGGACTCCGATGATAAAGCAGACTGCCGTGGATCACCCACGAAAAGCAGATGGCATTGAGATTCACGCCGTTGGCGATGAGTGCGCGGTCTACGATTCCGCCGCCGAACGCATCCATTACCTGAACCCGACTGCCGCCTTAATCCTGGAGTTCTGCGATGGGAATCGCTCCCGGGCCGAAATCGCCGCGCTCGTGCAGGAGGCCTATGGGCTCCCTGACGCCCCGCTCGACGAGGTCAGTCGTTGCCTCAACAGCCTCGAGGAGATAGGAATCGTCCGCTGATCGCGTTCGTCGGAATCCTCAGTCGTCGAACACCCGTGTTTCTTCGGACATCATGTTCTCCTGGGCCGCAATCACCGGGCACGTTAAGAAGGATAACGGCCGCAGGCTGAAGGTGTAGAACTGATCGATCGCCAAATGCGTGCGAACCCACAGGGCGACGTCGATCGCATTGTCGGGCACTGCATTCAGAATCGCGTCGTAAACCGTGTGATGGTACGCGATGGCATGGGTGCACGTAATCAGGGTAGGGATCTGGAGGTGCTGGCATCCGGGGATCTGGAGCGAGTTTTCGGACCGATACCCACCCAGATACAAGAGCTGCCAGTCGCGACCTTCCAATTCCCGCAGGCTGCGCGTGAGCACATCGGCGGCATCGGGCGAAAACCGGACGTCATCCTCGAACACCAGGACCGACTTCAGTTGCTGCTGCCTGGCTTCCGCGATGATCCGGCGATGCGAAAGCGCACAGCCGATGTGGTGGATGAGTGGCGTCTCGACAGCCGCGAGGCGACGAACCTTACGTTCGATTCCCAACTTCTGGAATCGCCGCCGCATTCTCTCCCATCGATCCGTCTGGCGGTCCAGGTTAATGCAATAGATCGCGTCAAAAAAGTGAAAGGGACCAGCCAGTTCGGCCTGGGCCGCCTCAACCATAGGGCGGGCGGCCTCCGCGCCCAGGAACTCTTCAAAGTGACCGATCACAGGCGTTGACTCCTGGCCCAGTTCATCGTGAATGAGCAGGTAGTTGCGGATACGGTCCGCCCAGTTCGGTGCGTATGGAATGCCCATGGGACGCGCGAACCGGTGCATCCAACGGAGGAACGGCAGGCAAAGGTTCCGTCCTCCCGCGCGCCGGATTTTCTCGTGGATGTATCCCTCTTCGCCGCCGTATCCGGCAAGCCGGGGATTGAATCCGGGCCAGGCCCGCCGGCGGCACGCGAATACGCCGCACCCCTGCATGCCGATCTCGAACGGGGGCGAGTCGGTATCTTTCCCCCGGTCGTCCATTCCCCAGCAGCCGTACATGCCGCGCAACAATTTCGGATCGAAGTGCGTCGCCATTGGCTCCAGGGCATCCGAGAGGAGGGGGCCTTGCAACAGATCGTTGCTCTCGGCATGGCGCCGGCAGTACTCGATTAATCTCGCCAGCGCACCCGGGGGAAAGAGCACGTGACAGTCGATACAAAGGACGAAGTCACCCGCAGCCTCGCGAAAAATCAGATCCTTCGCCACTGCGTTGCCTCGCGCCGTACGATACGGAATGTAGCGGTAGTTCGGGGCCCAGGCCTCGAGGTCTTTCAGGGCTTTCGCGCAAGGTCCCGCCGGGTCGTTGTCGACGACCAGAAACTCCACGTCGCTCAGTATCTCGGGATGGCAAAGCCGTATGGCCTGGATCGTAAAGTAGCAGCCATCGTAATCGTTGAGTGTTGCCATGCCGATCGTGAGGAACTTGCCCTCTCCGCGCCGGTCGGCTTTGGGAATGGGCGGCCCGATCTCCAGCTTGCCGTCGAGAAGTTCACGGCAGCGCCGGAACAGCGCTGAGGAAGGATCGACCTCTTGCAGCATTCGCAGAACGTCCCGCAGATCAACGAAATCAGGCAATCCAGGTCTTTTGACGTTCTGGTGCATTGTTGAGCATTGTTTCTTCTTCAAAGCCGCCAAGTCAAATGGTGCGGCAGAGTGGACCTACTTTTTAGGAATCGTCCTCTGAGCGCGTCAGTCGGAATCCTCAGTCGTCGAACGGCCGTGTTTCTTCCGACATCATGTTCTCCTGGGCCGCAATCACTGGGCAGGTTAAGAAGGATAAAGGCCGCAGGCTGTAGGTGTAGAACTGATCCGTCGCCAAATGTGTGCGAACCCACCGGGCGACGTCGATGGCATTGTCGGGCACGGCATTCAGAATCGCGTCGTAAACCGTGTGATGGTACGCGATCGCATGGAGGCACGTAATATGGTCGGGAATCTGGAGATGCTTGCACCCCGGTACCCTCTGGAGTAAGCTCTGGGACCGACACCCACCCAGGTACAAGAGCTGCCAGTCGCGACCTTCCAACTCCCGCAGGCTGCGCGTGAGCACATCGGCGGCATCGGGCGAAAACCGGGCGTCATCCTCGAACACCAGGACCGTCTTCAGTTGCTGCTGCCTGGCTTCCGCGATGATCTGGCGATGGGAAAGCGTACAGCCGATCTGGTGGTCCAGTGGCGTCTCGACAGCCGCGAGGCGACGCACCTTACGTTCGATTCCCAACCTTTGGAATCGACGCCGCATTCTCTCCCATCGATCCGTCCGGCGGTCCAGGTTAATGCAATAGATCGCGTCAAAAAAGTGAAAGGGACCAGCCATCTCGGCCTGGGCCGCTTCCACCATAGGGCGGGCAGCCTCCGCGCCCAGGAACTCTTCAAAGTGACTGATCACAGGCGTTGGCTCCAGGCCTAGTTCATCGTGAATGAGCAGGTAGTTGCGGATACGGTCCTCCCAGTTCGGTGCGTATGGAATGCCCATGGGACGCGCGAAGCGGTGCATCCAACGGAGGAACGGCAGGCAAAGGTTCCGTCCGCCCGCGCGGCGGATTTTCTCGTGGATGTATCCCTCTTCGCCGCCGAATCCGGCAAGCCGAGGATTGAAACCCGGCCACGCCCGCCGGCGGCACGCGAACATGCCGAGCCCGTGCATGCCGATCTCGAAAGGGGGCGCGTCGATCTCTTTTCCCCGGTCGTCCATTCCCCAGCAGCCGTACATGCCGTGCGACCATTTCGCATCGAAGTGCGTCGCCAATGGCTCCACGGCATCCGAGAGGAGAGGGCCTTGCAACAGATCGTCGCTGTCGGCATGGCGCCGGCAGTACTCGATTAATCTCGCCAGCACACCCGGGGGAAAGAGCACGTGACAGTCGACACAAAGGACGAAGTCGCCCGCAGCCTCGCGAAAAATCAGATCCCGTACCGCTGTGCCTCGCGCCGAACGATACGGAATGTAACGGTAGTTCGGGGCCCAGCCCTCGAGGTCTTTCAGGGCTTTCGCGCAAGGTCCCGTCGGGTCGTTGTCGACGACCAGAAACTCCACGTCGCTCAGTATCTCGGGATGGCAGAGCCGAATTGCCTGGATCGTAAAGTAGCAGCCATCGTAATCGTTGACCGTGGCCATTCCGATCGTGAGGAACTTGCCCTCTCCGCGGCTGGTGGCTTTGGGAATGGGCGGCCCGATCTCCAGCTTGCCGTCGAGAAGTTCACGGCAGCGCCGGAACAGCGCCGAAGAGGGATCGACCTCTTGCAGCATTCGCAGAACGTCCTTCAGGTCCATGGAGTCAGGCAGCCCGGGCTTTTTGACGTTCTGGTGCATTGTTGAGCATTGTTTCTTCTTCAAGGCCGCCAAGTCAAATCGTGGACGTAGGTCCGAGTCGAGGTTCCGCTCGGCTGACAGGCAATCCCCAAAACTGGCCCGAAGTCCCTCTCGCAGGAAGTTTCACCAAATAGGTAACGAGAAACCGCATCTAGGAAGCTCTAGTAGTTGCTAGTGTCTCGTCGGCAAGGAGGAAGCGATTGGCTAATAAGGGGTGGCTTGCCGTAGCGAATGCCTGCATTCCTATTCTTTGTAGTTGCAACTGATTGGGCATCTGGTGTTTCCATCACAGCGCTGTGGTGGTTTTATAGACGGTCCCGCACTCTTCGGTGGGCAAAAATGTCAGTACTTATGCGGGTTGGCGCGGTAGAGCTCCTGGTGCAAAACCATGTGGGTCGGTTTTGGATCTCCTGCCGCTGCAGTAAGTGTTGGAAACAATTGGTCGGGGAGAGAGGATTTGAACCTCCGACCCCCTGGTCTCGAACCAGATTCCGCACATTATGGAAATTTATTGAAATTGACAGATTGTAACCTGATTGTTATTGAACCTGTTGCAAACTCCTTATTAAAGACTGTTGATCGGTGTTGAACGTGAAAGCTCTGACCGTCACAAAATCGTCTACAATCAACTGGGCGAATAAAAAGGCGACACGCAGACGTTTTGTGAAGAGTGCTCTCCACGAGCGGCCGAACATTCCCAAGTGGTACAAGGTCGACCCCCAATCGGCCAACGCGACTTCCGAGAAGCCAACTTATCAGTATCTATATCACCCGACTGCCACGGATAACTGCCAGTTTGCCGACCATCCGCCCAAAACCCATCGCGATGTTTTCGGCCGGCCGACTCTTGGCGCCGCCAAATATTGATCGGATCCTTTTAGGCCGCGAGAATGTGATCATCGCCGAGCCGTCCTGGTGCGCAGCCGACCCCACGAGGTGTTCGTAATACCGTTTCGCATCGCGCCGGACGGAGTCCGCGCTGCTTGCGGTCCTTCCACCTGAGCTACCGCGGCCCGTCCACCAGGCTGTAGTCGCAGCCCTCGACGCCGGGATGATTTTCGTCGCACGGGGTCAGAATGAACGCATGGAAGCCGCCTGTGGAAAGCAGTCCGAAGGCGGCAATCTCTCCATGGTCGTTGATGTAAGTCGCCGCTGTCAGCTGTAGACCAGGGTTGGGAGGGATCAGAGTCTTCAATTCGACCATGGGCCCGCCGTCCTCCCACAAGAATGCACGGAGATCGCCATTGGGGCCAAACGTAGCGCCCACGACTTGACCTTGTGAATTAACGCTAACAGATTCGCTGGACGGGTCCGCGCCGAGGGTACCCAGATCAGTCATTACGCCGTGGCGCCAAAGAAATGCGCGGCCCTGAGTACCTGGCGGCACGACGTAGCCGACGACATCTCCTGCATCATTGATAAAGTCAGCGTC
>Ga0182024_10002343_pt1 | contig 47258 bp, 40 predicted proteins | sample P32metaG_FD_120480 | JGI IMG/M metagenome (GOLD analysis project Ga0182024, IMG submission 120480) | Permafrost microbial communities from Stordalen Mire, Sweden - P3-2 metaG (Illumina Assembly) | ecosystem: Environmental > Terrestrial > Soil > Wetlands > Permafrost | place: Sweden: Stordalen... | reverse complement strand
TTTGCACCGCCGACGAGAGCCGTAATCCCTTGATTTCCAAGCTCTTCCGACAATGTCGTGGTTCAGCTCGCCGACGATGAGTCAGTGGACGCTGCCGTCCGCCGTTGCTCAGCAGTCTCCTAGCCCGGGCGGCCTCGACGGCTGAGCGAAGAGTGGCGTCGCCGGTCCTCGTCACCAGGTCACGCCCATAGGCAAGGAGCGCATCCGATTCCGGCCACCGGCTGAGCGCCTCGATGACCAACTGGGTCGAGCGCTCGGGTGCCCCCTGAACCTCCGCCGCCCCGCAAGCGATCAGGCAGTCGTCGACGATGGTGTCCGGCTCGGCGATGAGTTCCTCCGCCAGAGCGAGGGCTTCGCAGCGATCCTGCCCCTCGTCGCTGTGCATCAGCGCCTCAGCAAGTGTTCTCTTGGCCAACCGCGCCAGGACCGGATCCTCGCTGCCGAGGCTCCGTCGCGCCTGTGCTTCGAGAAGCTGCCACTCCTGGCGCCCCCTCAGATCCTCAAGCAGGGCGGCTGTCTGAGGCATCCACGTGTCGAGTGGGAGGAGCCCCACGCCCGGTGAGATGAGAAATGGATTGGTGATGCGGGCACGGCAGGCATCGTCGAGATCCGCGCATTCCCTGAGCCTGGATCCGAACACCTCCACAACGGCTGAGTGGTCCCTGACGCGGTCCAGAAGGGGCAAATCGGGGTCGTGAAGCCGAAGCAAATTGCGCAATCCCAGGAACGCCATGGCCGGACCCGCCTGAGCCGGGTCACTCCCCTGAGCCACTCCGGAGGGCACGAAGTCGACGCTGCCGGAGATGTGAAGCGGAATCTCATCCTTCTGGCCGAGGAGGAGGGCGGTCATATAGGGAGCGAACTCGGCGACACCTGGGGTCGCGGTCGTGATCGCTTCCACCAGATCCTGAGACGTCCCGGGAATCTCCCCGCCCAGAGCGCATGGTGCGGTGATCGGCGATGAGGGCTCGAACACCCGTGAATCCTGCCGGTACGTGTACGGGTACACCGTGGAGATTCCGGCGCCCAAGGCGAGGCTGACGATGTTGTACGAGTTGGGGTAGAAGCGGCCGGCGTGAGCCGAGCCGGCTGCGACGACGACGCACTTTCTGTGAGGAGATGTGGTCACGTCTGGCTCATGCATGTGCCCGCGGTGCAGGAAGTGTGCGGCGGCGAGCAGCCGCGTTCGGCAGCTCTGCTGGTCCCAGTCAGTGAGCCACTCGATGGGGTGGTGCGCGAGGGCGATGACGAGATGGGGATCCACTTCCTGAACGAGTTCGAGGGCGCCAAGGAGCTGACGTTCGCCAATGACGAGAGAGGTCGCCTCTCCGTCGGCGCCGCACAGCCAGGCCGAATTGAGCCCGACGATGGCGACCGTCAATGGTTTGATCTCAAGCAGAGCCACATAGCCCAGGCCATCCGGCGTCGGGGCGCGCTCCTGACCTGGCACGAAGCGAGCGACGAAATCGCGATAGGCAGTCTGTCGATCGATGAGGTCAGCGATCCGGGCAGGATTGCCGAGGGCTCGATCCACCTCCTGCTGTGAGGAGAGAACCCTGAGTGCGCCTGCGAGCGCAAATTCGTGGGCATTCCGATCGACATCATGGTTGCCTGGAACGAAGAAGAACCGCGACGGCTCAACGGAGAGCCGATCCGACAGTGACCTCATGAATTCACCGGCCCGCGAGTACTCACCCGACCGGCCTGAGAACGCGATGTCGCCGGTGACGAGAACAAAGGAGACCGGTCCACGTTCAGCAGCTCGCACCTCGACATCCCTCAAGAGCGCGTCGCAGGCGACGGTCTGAGAGAACCGATCACCCTCGGCCGTGAAGTGAAAGTCGGAGATGTGAAGCCAAGTGAGGTGATCGATCACGGCGCGCGCTTGCCTGGCAACGATCCGTCACACCTGGGCATCGCTCTGGTCACCCGCATAAGGAGAGCCATCATGCCTCTGCGGCTGAGTGCCTTGCAGCTGGCGTTCCAGCGCTGCCTTGGGGACGAGGATGCGACGTCCAATGCGCATCGACGGGATCTCGCCTCGCTGCACAGCTTCGTACGCGAACGACCTACTGATCCCCAGAAGACCGGCAGCCTCCTCGACAGTGAATACCAGCCGGTCCTCGACCGGGGCCACCGCACCGGACGCAGTGCGGGAAGCGGACGCCGTCGCCGCACCGGATTCGCCGGCTGCCAAGGCCAGCGCATCTCGCAGCTCGCGTGTATTTTGAGCCCACGCCGCTGGAAGTGTGAAGACGGCCATCTGATCCGGCACCGCTGGCCGGCCGCTCGGATCAGGGATGACTGACGCTTGAGACGTCGCCAGCAGCTGGGCGAGCTGGTCGGGCCGGCCAGCCCAGGAGTCAATCCCCACGACAGTCAACTCGGCGGGTGGATTCATCCCGTCTCCAACTCGTCGGCCGCAACCGGCTTAGGTTCGAGGACTCGGTCCATGATCTCCGCCGCCGCCCGATCGCGTTCCTCGATGGCGTGCGAATAGACGCGGAGGGTCAGCGACGGGTCGGAGTGTCCCAGCCGACCAGCGACAGTGCGCACATCAACCCCAGCGCCAATCAGCTGGGTGGCCGTGAAGTGCCGAAGATCGTGAAGGCGCACCTGCTTGAGGCCGAGCGAGTCTCGAACTCGCATGAAGAACCCGGTGACGTTGTCCGGTTGGAATGGCTTCGAGCCGTCGACGAATGGCGAGAAGACGAAGGCGTCAGCGGCAAGCACGACCTCGGCCTTCGCCGCCCACTCCTCAACCTTGATGCGATGGCGCACCAGGAGCGCGACGCCCACCTCGCCAAGGGCGACCCAACGGGAGCGGTTGGTTTTGGTGCTCTTCTCGGCGAGCCCGCCCGGCACGACCACTAGGGATCGGGACACCTCCACTTCGCGGCGTGCAAGGTCGAGGTCCGTCCAGCGGAGAGCACACAACTCGCCACGGCGCATACCGGTGAGCGCGGCCAGCATGAGCAACGGGGCAAGCCGGGGGTCACGTTGCTGCGCCGCTTCGATGACGGTCCGCACCGCGTCGACCGACGGAACCGTTACGCGGCGTTGGGACACACGGGGAGGCTTGGCCCGCTCGGCGATGTTCTCCCGAGCCCAGTCCCACCGGACTCCCTGGTGGAGTGCCGAGGAGATGATGGCGTGGTGGTTGCGGATCGTCTTGGGCGACCGGCCCTCATCCTTCATCTGGCCGTAAAGGTTGTCGAGGTGCTTCGGGGTGAGCCTGGTGAGGAGCACCTTGCCTAGCCGGGGACGGATCGTCTGTTCGATCTGCGCCCGATACGTCCGCATGGTGGTCGGCGATAGGTCCATCCGGTCGCATTCCTCCAGCCACCGGTTCAGGAGCTGGCCGAAGGTGGCGCCGAAGCCGTCGGGCCTGCCCTCACCGGCGTACTTGTCGACGAGGTCCCGCAGAGCATCGTCCGCCGCGCGGGACCCGCCACGGAACCTGCGGGAGATCTGCTTGGGGTGGCCGGTGACCGGATCGCGTCCGACGTAGACGCGCAGTTCCCAGACCCCGTCGCCCCTTTTGCGCTTGGTGCCACGCACGAAACCACGTTAGCCCGTTGTAGGGCTCGGAGTAGGGTCGGTTGCCGGGAAACAGAAGAACCCTCCCGCCGGGGAGGGCTCTGAGCTGGACTTTCTTGGTGGCGGGGGTAGGATTTGAACCTACGACCTTCGGGTTATGAGCCCGACGAGCTACCTGACTGCTCCACCCCGCGGCGGTCCTTCCAGAATAGCGCGCCCGCCCGACGACCGTCCCGCCGGCTCCCTTGAGGGCTCTGGCGCACCGACGAGGGTGGCGCCGTTCGTGACACCCGGCCGGTCATGACAACGGGGACGGGCAGTGAGGTGGGCTACCGGGCGGTGATGTAGTCCATCAAGGCCTCCCGGTCGTGTTCCAACTCGTCCATCCTGTTCTTCACGACGTCTCCGATGCTCACCATGCCAGCCAGGGCGCCGTCCGTCACGACCGGGATGTGACGGATCCGCTGGTTCGTCATGACCGCCATCAAGGACTCGACAGTGTCGTCGGGCGAGCATGTGTGCACCTCCGACGACATGATCGAGACCACTGGCTCTTCGGCCACCCGTGACCCGTGCTGGTGGAGAGCGCGCACGACGTCGCGCTCGGAGAGAATCCCCTCCACCGCTTTGTCATCGGACGACACAACCAGTGCCCCGATCCTGCGCTCCACGAGTTGGGCGATCGCAGCGGCAATGAGGACGTCAGGCCTGATAGTGAAGACGCCGTCGCCCTTGTGGGAAAGCAAGTCTGCTACCCGCACTGCGTCACCTCCTTTTCTTTGAGGGACTCACATATTTTTACCGCAACGGGAGCTCCAAGCCAACGGCAAGCGCGATGTGGCGGTCCCGCGGGAAGGAAACAGAGCGGGAAAGAGGTCGGAGTCAGCCTCGAGCGCCTGCCACGGCGGCGCCAGATCCCTTCGCCGCGCTGGAGGCCCGGTGGTGGTGCGTGCTGGCTCCTTTGGTCGTGGTGGCTCGGTGAGAGGTGGGATCGCCGGCGCGGGCAGCCTTCACCGCTGCCTGCTGCGCCGCCTTCAGCTGAGCCTCGGCAGCAGACAACCCCGAGCGGAGGGAGGCCAAATCCTTGCCGAACGCCTCCCAGTTCGTGCCGCCTTGCGGCTCGGAGTGCTCCGCGGCCAGGAGGGCGACGTAGGCCCTGAATGCCGCGCCAACCTCGAAGTACACCCGCGCCGGCACCGTCGTCGGCCCGGACGCCCCGATAGTGGACACCTCCGGCCCGAACACACCGGCGAGGGCACCGCCGGCCCCGAGCAGGTGTGTGCTCATTGAGACGTTGGAGCCGTAGACCACGATTATGTACTGGAGCTCGGGCAGGTTGTTGCTGGTGGCACTCACATAGAGCACCCGGATGTACAGGAGGGAGTTGTCTATCGGGATGAACAACGTCGGGCCGCGCAGCACGGTCGATCCGGATCGGTCGAGCAAGGTGATCTTCGACGAGACGGCCTGATTGGACTCGATCGTCGAGTTCACGATGGCCGGCCCGTCGAGGATGCTGCCGGAGGCAGGTACCTCGTAAGACGTCAGCTGGCCATACCGGCTCCCCGAGCAGCTGGCCACCATGAACGCCGCCAGGTTCTGGGATCCGCCGGTCCTCGCCGCCGGCACGAGGGGCACGAAGGCGTTGAACGTAGGCGACGTCGCCCCTGGCAGCCGCACCAGCTGGTAGATCGGTCGGAAGAAGGGAGAAGAGCCCTTTCCTGACTGGGCGATCGTCCACGAGGCCGAGCTGTTGTACCACTCCGACGGCCTGTTGGCCGGGATGTGATAGCGACCGAACATGTTCGCCTGCACGGTGAGGAGGTCCTGCGGGTATCGGAGGTGGTTGAAGAGACCAGCGGGCAGGTCCCGGCGGGGCTTGAACATGTGCGGGAAGGCCGCCTCCCAGGCTTGCAGCACCGGGTCGTTCGGGTCCATCACATAGAAGTTGGTCGTGCCGTTGTACGCGTTGACCACGACCTTCACGGCGTCGCGCACGTAGTCGTAATTGCCCTGCAGGCCGCTCGTGGGAGGCAGCGCCCCGGTCGTCGCCTGCTCGCCGTAGGGGTAATAGCTCGAGGTGGTATAGGCGTCCACGACCCAGTCGATGCCGCCGTTCACGATGACCGGGTAGGGGTTCGAGTCGACGCGCAGGAACGGGGCGCTCTTGGCGACGAGCGAACGGATGTCCTGGTTGAACATGATGCGCGAGTGCGACGTGATCTGCTTCGAGACGAGGAGGTTGAGGTCGTGGAACCGAAGCGCAAAGGCGGCTCGCTCCCACAGGCCGGAGATCCTGATCCCACCGGTGCCTGCGTAGTGCCCCGTCTGGGACCGGCCGGAACGGGTCTGGTAGTCGAGCTCGGGCTGGGCGGAGTCCACCACCACGTAGCCCGTCTGCCCGAGGCCGTAGTAGACGTCCGGCTGAGAGATGGAGGGTGCCCCGTCGGAGGATTGGGGCGGCACACTCTGGATGTCGAAGGCGGGCTGGCCGCTCCCCGCCGAGGTGTTGGCCGGTGACAGCACCACCCCGTAGCCGTGAGTGTAGACGAGGTGACTGTTGACCCAGGTGGGCCGGTTCAGGTTCGCCTCCGAGATCTCCCGGACCCCTATTACCGCCGGGGTGAGCGCCCGCTTGCTCCCAGTCCCGAGGTCATATCTGTCGAGCGCCAGGCCGTTGATGGAGTAGTAGCCGGCGTACTTCTGCAAGGTGTCATATGCCTGACTGGCAACCGTCGGATCCCAGAAGGCGACAGATTGGATCGTCCGGGCGTCAGAGGCGACGACGCCACTGTAGAGCGAGTTGCTGGCGCCGCTGAAGACCGGCTGGCTGACGTCGCTCAGGCCCATGGCCGACTTCGTGGCGGAGATGTTGCGCGACAGGTAGGGCAGCTCGATGCTCGCCTGGGCCGGCGTCACCTGGAGCGCCTGCACGGCGGCCGGGAAGATGACGCCGACTACGAGGGCGAGGAAGGCCCACAGTCCGAGCGCCACGGCGGGCAGCACCCAGCTCCGGTAGTAGAAGTTGTAGACGAGGAGCGCGAAGGCGCACAGAGCCACGATGGCGAGCAGGTTGAGGGCCGGCAGCCGGACATGCACCGCCGTGTAGCCCGCTCCGTCGAACAGCCCGTTCGGCGCCAGGTCGAGCACGTAGCGGTCGACGTAGAAGTAGGCGGCCGCTCGCAGGAGGGCGAAGGACGCCAGGATCAAGGACAGGTGAGCCGTCGTGCGAGGATCGACCCGGGGGGACGCACCGGAGAACCGCAGCCCTCCGTTCAGATAGTGGGCGACGACGCACACGATGAACAGGATGATGAGCGCCAGCTGGGTCCAGTCCACGAGAAAAGACAAGAAGGGCAGCCTGAACACGAAGAAACCCACGTTCTTGTGGAACTCCGCATCATTGCTCGCGAACGCCTTGCCGTGGACAAACAGCAGCCAGTTCTGCCACTGGTTGGTCGCACCCGACCCGACGGCCAGCGCCACGACAGCTGACACGATTGTCCGCACTGCCACGCGGTGGCGCCCTATCGTCGCCTGGTAGCGGCGCACGAGCTCGAGCTCCGGGGACATGAACAGCGCCCGCGGGGCGATCCGGTCGACGACGAACAGGCTTGCCCAGCAGCCGACGAAGAAGATGGCGACGAAGACCACCCCGAGCTCGAGCTTTGTGGTCATCATCGAGCGCCAGATGGCGTCGCGCCCGACCGAGCGGTACCAGAGGTAGTTGGTGAATAGGTCGGCAAGCTCTTGCAGCAGTATCAGGCCGAAGATGACGACGATGATGATCACCAGGATCCACACCTGGTAACGCCGGACGAGGCGAGCGGGCGCCGGTGCCGGCGTGTCGGACGGGACCCTCATGCGACCTTCATGAACCGGAGGCGGACACGAGAAGGCACCGGCAGCCGGAATGAACCGGCGGGTGCGGCTGACCCGTGGGGAACGGTTGCCCGGCCGGCTGCGCGCCGGCGAGTGCGTTGTCGTCGCAGTCCGGGCAGGGCTGACAGTCGTCGTCGACGACCCACCTCACGAGACTTCCCTCGCCGGCAGTCACTTCTCCCCTCGAGAATGCCGCGATGACGAAGTCGCCCGCCACCGCCTCGATGCGTGGTCCCTTCCACTCGCGATAAGCCGCCCCGGTGGCGTCGTGGGCTGCCCCGCCGATCCCGCCGGTGCCGGCAACCGAGTGACTCAGCCGGTGCCGCAGCAGTCCCGTCAACTCGGCAGCGAGCTGCGCTCCGAGCTCCCGCCCCGCTTCCTCGGCTGTAAGGGCCAACTTCTCTTCACCGCCCTAAGTCGGGTCTCGTTCGCCATCAGGCGTCACGAACAGGCGCCCGACGGTCCAGGCGTCGCTCAGTGCAAGCGAGGCGGCCTGCTCGTAGCGCAGCCGGTGAGCTTCTGCGGGCAGCAGCGAATCCAGGTCAGCCGGTGCCGACGCGTGGCGGATCGAGTCGAGGAGCTCGTTCTGGTCATCCTGCAGAGCTCGCTTCAGGGCCCGTGCCAGTCGCGTCATCACCGGCGCCAACAGCTCGGTGCGCCGTCTCAGCGCCGCCGCCGCCAGCTCGGCATCGTTCGGCCCCGTCCCTTCGTCCCCGCCCGCAGCATCCGGCTCGTCCGCAGGAGGGACGTCCTCGTCCACCTCGGCGACGGCGGCCTCGTGTGCGCTCGACTCGCCGAAGACGCCGGTCGCCTCGACTGGAGCCTCCAGAGCGTGAGCACCCAGATCAACATCACTCACGGGGTCAACCCGGGCGCCCCCCTTGTCGTCGGTGATGTCGATCGCAGGCTCGCTCGGGGAAGCGGCTTCTTCTGATGATGCGGGGATGCCCGGCTCGCTCGGCTCGAGTCCCCCCGATCCTCGCCCACCCCGGAGCCGGGCGAACAGCTCGCCCACACTGCGGTGGGGACCGGGCGCGGCGGCGCTGTCGGCGGGACCGCCGGCATCTTCCGCAGGCGCCGTGAAATCCATGTCGGCGTCCGGAGGTGCCGACACGTCCGACTCGGCTGCCGGAGGCGCCGCAAGGTCCGGGGCTTCAGCCGAAGGCTCCGTGAGGGGCTCGTCATCCCCTGTCTCCACCGCGAGGCTCTCGTCGGGCGGCACGGGGGCGACGCCGGCCTCCTCGGCCTGCGTGCCGGTGACGCCGGCCTCCTCGGGCGGCAAGGGGGCGGCAACGCGGGCCTCCTCGGGCTGCGTGGCGGCAACGCCGGCCGCCTCGGGCTGCGTGCCGGTGACGCCGGCCTCCTCGGGCTGCGTGGCGGCAACGCCGGCCGCCTCGGGCTGCGTGCCGGTGACGCCGGCCTCCTCGGGCGGCAAGGGGGCGGCAACGCGGGCCTCCTCCAGATGGACCCGGAGCTGCCGCTCCCCGAGGGCATCGTCGTCGTGCTCGTACTGCTCGACCCGCTCGCCGGCCTGAGCAGCGGCCAGTCGTGCCTCGTGCTCGGCGGTCGCCAGGCGATCGCGCACCTTGTCGACGGCGTCTCCAACAGCATCGACAACCTCGATGAGCGAGTCTCGCCCGGTACGCAGCTGGGCGAGCTGCACGCGCAGGGCCCTCCTCTTGTCGCCGAGGTCGTTGAGGACACGGTGCCTTAGCTCGCGAGCCTCCCGGACCATCTGCCGGCATTCCTGCTTCGTAGCCTCCAACACGGCGGCGGCCTCGTTTCCGGCCGCCGCGATCAGCTCGTCTGCCTCCAGCTGGGCACTGTTCCGGAGCGCCGTCACCTCGTCCATCGAGGCCGCTCCCAGCAGTGCCGCCTCCTGATCGGCGCCGGCCATGATCGCGGCGGCCTCTTCGTCGGCCGCCGCAGACCGTTCGGCCGCGAGGCCTTCTGCCTCCTCCATCACTTGGCCCGCACGCGCCTCCGCGGCGGCGATGACGTCGCGAGCTGCCTGATGGGCGGTCTGGAGTATCCGCGCCGTCTCCGAGCCGACTGCGCGGGTCAGGGTGGCTTCGTCGATCTCCGGCTCGGCCGCCCGGCGCTCCGCGTCGGCGAGCCGCCGGCGAACCTCTGCGTCGCGCTCGAGCAGCTCGCGCACGTCGGCAGAGAGCAAGTCGAGGTACCGCCGGACTGCCTCCGCATCGAGACCCCGCCGCGCCCTCGGGAAGGTCTTGCGAGCTAGCTCGTCCGGGTGGAGCAAGCTGTTCGAGGAGATCGACACCACGAGCGGGTCCTCCGGCACCATGACCGACAGACTAAAGGTCCGAGGCCCCGGGCGTGAGTGCGCGCTCGCACACAGCCGCCTAAGCCACCTTCTTCAGCTTGCCCCCGTAGCGCTCGAGCACCGAGATCGCCTGGCCGATCGAGCTCACCGCCACTACGTGCAACTGCGACCCGGCGTAGGCCTTGGCCCGGCTGTAGTTCCCCGGTGGGACGAGGAAGAGACTCGCCCCTGACGATCTCACGGCGATGGTCTTCTGCTCCACGCCGCCGATGGCGCCGACGGCGCCGTTGATGGACATCGTGCCCGTGGCGGCCACCTTGTGGCCGCCCGTGAGATTCTCGGGGTCGAGCTTCTGCATCAGGCCGAGTGTGAAGGCGAGACCTGCCGATGGCCCGACGATCCCCTCGGACCTGAGGTCGATCCTGACGGGCAGCTGGCCGATCCTGTAGGCGTTCTCGACCTGGAGGACGCCGAGACACCCGACCGGGGTGGCGACTTTCCCCTTCGCCGGGTAGCCCAGGCCTCCATTCGGGAAACGCACGGCGATCGGATACCGACCGCCCTGACCGGCGGGGAAGCACGCCAGGGTGGCGGTCTTCTTCGGTCCAACGATTCTCCAGGTCCCGAGGGTGAGCCTGATCCTCTTCACCGCCGCCGGCGAGAACGTCGACACCGTCAGCTCTACGGTCGTCCCCGGCTTGGCCGCCCCGAGTGCGGCTGTCAGGCCCTGGGCGCTCGTAACGGCTCGAGAGCCGACAGCAGTGACCTTGTCGCCAACGGCGAGGTCGGCTTCGGCCGGCGAACCGGGCAGGAGGGCGTAAAGGAGTGCTCCGGCCGGCACCACCTTCACGTGGTAGCCCAGCTCGTTGAGTGCCACCACCGTGGCGGCTTGCTGGGCATCAGACATGTCGATGACACCCTCGGTGTTGTACTGCGTCGGGGTCTCGGGGCCGAGGATGTTGCTGGCCTTGATGATGGTGGCGTTGTTGTCGAGCTTGAAATAGAGCCAGTCGATGGCTCTCAGCTCGGTCTCCTCGACATCGACGAGCAGCACCGACCCGGTATGGGAGTGGACCACCGACGGCGGCGAGACCGAGATCAGGGGGGCCACCGACTGGGCCTGCCCGGGAGTAAGGGCGTAGTACGGCACGGTGATGAGCGACAGGACGAGGACGGCGACCGCGACGAGGACGGCGATGCCGCCGAGGACGTGCCAACGCTTGAGCCGCTTCGTCCGGCCGCCGCCCGGAGGCGCGCCGGCAGCCGTGCCGTCGTCAGAGGGGGGCCCGCTTCGCACCAGCCCGGCCGGGCCTGCTTCGTACGGGCTCTCGTCGCCGCCAGCCGCCACAGACTCCATCGGTAGGTTGGGCTGTGTCCCTAGGCTCTCTTCGTCATGGGAGCTCACGGAGATGAAGCCTTGCATGACTTGTCGCCTGCCGAGGCGCGCCGCCGGGGCCAGGCCGCCCTGGCCGGCCATGTCGGCGACGAGGAGGGAGCACGGTCGCTGTTGCGCGACAAGAGCCCCGCCGTGCGGGCAGCAGCCCTCGGCGCCCTCGTGCGGATGGGGGGCTTCACCGTCGAGCTCGGCGAGGAGGCGGCCGCCGATCCCTCTCCCGTCGTACGCCGGGCTCTATGCGAGCTCGCGCCGGCGATCGGCCGATCGATCTCGGCCCAGTACGGCCGGCTCCTCCGGGATGAGGACGCCAGCGTGGTGGAGGCGGCCTGCTTCGCCACCGGTGAGACGGGCGACCCGTCAGTTGTGAGCGCACTGGTCGACATCGCCGGTGCGCATCCCGATCCGCTTTGCCGCGAGTCGGCTGTTGCCGCTCTCGGTTCCATCGGGGATCCGACCGGCCTGCCCGCCATCCTCGCGGCCACGACCGACCGACCGGCGGTGCGGCGGCGGGCCGTCATCGCCCTGGCGCCTTTCGACGGGCCGGAGGTAGAGGATGCCCTCGACCGGGCGTCGGGCGATCGTGACTGGCAGGTGCGCCAGGCGGCCGAGGATCAGCGTCGCTGAGGATTGGATCGTGTCTGGCGCGGGCCGCCGGCCGATCGCATGACTCACCAGCCGGGCGAGCCGTCGGCTTGCAGGTAGCAGGCGGCGCCGGCGGCCGCGGCGCCGATCGGGTCGTGCACGAGATGGACCGGGATGCCCGTGGCAGTGGCGAGGCGCCGGGCGAAGCCGTCGAGCAGCCCTCCCCCACCGGCCAGGTGCAGGCCGCGTGCCAACAGATCGTTGGCAAGGTCGGGCGGCGAGTCGGTGATGCACCGGATGGTGGCGTCGACGATCGTGTCGACGGTGCGGGCGACGGCGGCCGCCACATCGGAGGTGGACAACACGATTGACCGCGGCCGCCCGGAGGAGAGATCCCTCCCGGTGACCTGGACCTTCTTCTCCTCGCTCGGCCAAGCCGATCCGATCGATCGCTTCACCTCCTCGGCAGTGCGAATGTCGATCAACAGCTCGAACGACCGGATGCAGAGCTGGCGGATCTCCTCGTCGAAGTCACCCCCGCCGAGAGGGACCGCTCCGGTGGACACGATGCCGCCGATCGCCATGATGGCGATGTCCGTCGAGGCCGCACCGACATCGACCATCATCGACGCCACCGGCTCCTCCATGCCGATCCGCGCGCCGATCGCGCACGCCACGGCGTGATCGAGAAAGCCCACTCGCCGAGCCCCGGCCCCCTTGAACGACCGTTCGAGCGCCCGGCGATGCACGCCGCCGGCCAGACCGGACACGCAGCAGAGGACTTCAGGGCGCGCCACCCCGACGGAGCGGGCCATCCTCAGGAGGTGGGAGGCGATCTGGTCCGTCAGGCCGAGATCCTGCAGTTGGGCATGACGCACCGGCCGTACGACATTGACCGCCCCCGCCGAGCGACCGATCATCTGGCGGGCCGGTTCGCCAAAGGCGAGGAGGCGACCGGTCGGGATCTCGACTGCGGCGACAGTGGGTGCCTCGACGATCATGCCCTTGCCTGGATCGACGACGCGCGTCCGGGCGGCGCCCAGGTCAACGGCCAAGGCGGCGCTCAATTCGGGGCGCCTCCGGCTGCCGGAGGTTGCTCAGGCTCGGGGTGGTCCGGCACCTGCTGCACCGGCTGGGAGGCCGGGCTCCAACCGGTCCCCTGGTCGTGATGCTCGATCTTCCAGATCGGCAGCGTCACCTTCAAGGTGTCGATGAGGAATCGGCAGGCATCGAAGGCCTCGCCCCGATGGGGAGCCGATACGACGACGACGACGGAGGCTTCGCCGACCGCCAGGCTTCCTGTCCGGTGCCAGAGGACGATCCGCCCTATGTCCGGTATGCGGGCCCGGGCCGAGGCGGCGAGTTTGGCGAGGCGGGGAATCACTTCGGCGTCGTAGGCCTCGTAATCGACGCCCACGACGCCCGTCCGTCCCTCGGCATGGTCGCGCACGATGCCGAGGAAGGCCGCCACCGCACCGCAATCCGGCCGCGCCGCCCACTCGAGTGCCGCCTCGTAGTGGAGGCGAGAGGTAGTCAAGGCCGACCAGTCCTCTCCCGTCGGGAGCTCAGGTGGACCGGGCAAGCTCACGTTTGGCATGGTAGGCAAAGAGCACGGGCGGTTGCGCTACTTGGCCGCGCCCCCAGCGGTGGGCTTCGTTTGTATCCTCGGGTTCCGTGGCGGAGCCTGGTCCGGAGTTCGACGAGTCCGGCGACGACGCCGCTCCGGGACCTCTCCTGCCGCCCGACGACCGTATCTGGCGGCACCCGTCCGAGATGGGGCTCACGGGCTCGCCCACCGGCGATGACGTCCGGGCCGCTCGGGAACGGTGGTTGACGAGCCCGCCGTCAAGATCCGGCGCCTGGTCGGCTGGTCTCGTCGGTGCCGTCCTCGCCACAGGTGTCGTGCTCATGGGGAGCCACATCACAGCTTGGCTCGCGCCGCCCAAGCATGTGAGCACCGCCCCCAAGAGATTCAACACCATCGAGACCGTCCGCGGATCGAGCAGCAGCGACCTTGGTTTCGCGGCGATCAAGACGTTGGTGGCCGCCAGCATGGTCCTCATCCGCACCACCAAGTCCGGTGAGGACTCGGTGGGCGACGGTGTCGTCGTGAGCTCGCGGGGCATGATCCTCGCACCGGCGTCGCTCGTGGCCGGTGCCCAGGCGATCGAGGTGGAGACACCCGACCAGGAGGTCTTCCCCGGCCGCCTGGTGGGGACCGACCCGGAGACCGGGGTCGCCGTGGTCTCCATCAACCCGGAAGGCCTCGGCCTGCCGGCTCTGCGCTCCTCGCCTTCGTACTCCCTCGCTTCGGGCGCCTGGACGGCGATCGAATGGGCCCAGCCTTCGCGGGCAACTCTTTTCGTCGGAGCGGTGCGATCGGTGACACCGGCCTCGGCCGCCCCCGGGATGCCGAGCCTCGAGGACGCCGTCGACACCGGCGTCACACCACCTCACGGCCGGCTCAACGGAGCCGTCATCGTCGACGGCACCGGCGCCCTGGTGGGCTTCGTAAGCGGCCGCCAGGGCCGGCGGCTGATCGAGCTGCCGGCACCGCTGGCCGAGCTGGTGGCGTGGGAGATCATCCATCACGGTCACGTGCAGCACGCAACCCTTGGGGTCCTCGGCGTCACGACGACACCGGCGCCGGCCTCGGTGGATCCGCCGGTCACGAGCCGGACCGAGACCACGCTCACCTCGGTGCCGGTGGCAGCCGGGGCCACCGGCGGCGTCAAGCTCGTAGCAGTGCGGCCGAAGAGCGCCGGTTGGAGCGCGGGCCTCCGCCGGGGTGACGTCATCGAGGCAGTCGACGGTCAAGCTGTCAGGTCGATGAGCGCCCTGCAGCAGGATCTGTATGGCATCGAGCCAGACACCGCCGTCCATCTGACGGTGGCCCGCGGCACGAGGATTTTCACCTGCAACACCAAGCTCCGCGCAGCTTGAACCAGATGCCGGCGATTCCAGGCCTCACCCGCCGGTCGCCGCCGTAGCATCGGCTTCATGAGCGGCGCAGGAGCCTTCGGCGACGGGGACTTTCTCCGGAACATGCTCGGCGACCTGCTCAGGCTGATTCCGAGCGGCGCCGGCGTCCAGTGGCAGCTCGCCTACCAGCTGGCCACCCAGATCGCCTCCGGGCAGAGCACGCCGCCCGGCCTGTTCGCCAATCCCGGCGCCCCGGCGCCGGCCGACGCGCTCAGCGACCCGAACCCCGATCCTCTCGAGCGCATCCGGTTCGAAGAGTTGAGCACCATCGCCGAGCTGCACGTCACCGATGCCACCGGGATGACAATGAGGTTGTCCGGCCGGCCGATCAGGCTCGTTCCAGCGACCCGGTCGGAGTGGGCCCGGCGGACCCTCGACACATGGCGCCCGGTGCTCGACCGGATGGCGGAGGTGCTGGGGCCTCCGGGCGCGCCGGGGACGGCCGGCGGGGCGCGCAGCAGGGCAGCCGGCTCAGGCGGCGCCGGCGGCGCCGGCGCGGGACCGGCAACCCCGACCGTGCCCGACGACTTGAGCGGCCTCGAGGACCTCGAGAGCCTGCGGGACCTCGACGACCTCGAGAACCGGCGGGATTTGACCGCCGGCGAGGGTCTCCATCCGAGCCTCGGGGATCGCCAGCCCGGCGCCGGCGACATCGACGCCGACCCCCGGGAGGCCGGGCTGGAGGATTTGTTCACGAAATGGGCGACGGCGATGTTCCCGACGATGATCGCCATGCAGGTCGGTTCGGTCGTCGGACACCTGGCGGAGCGGGCGCTCGGGCCGTACGAGGTCCCGCTGGCCCCGGTGAGCACAGAGGAGCTGGCGGTGGTTTCTGCGAATCTCTCCGCCGTGGCGGCCGACTGGAGCCTCCCCATCGACGACCTCCGGCTCTGGCTCTGTGCCCACGAGCTCACCTATCACGCCGTCCTGTCGCGCCCCGCTGTCGCTGGTCGCATCGCCGAGCTCGTCGTCAGGCACGCCGAGCTCGTCAGGCCGGACGCGGGAGCCTTGGAGGAGATGCTCGGGCAGGCCGATGTCGCCGATCTCGACGCCCTCGCGCAGCTCTTCGGTGACCCGGCGGCGCTCATCGGGAAGACCGCCGGCGCCGGCGCAGAGCGGGTCCGAGCTGAGCTAGATGCCCTCATGGCCGCTGTCGCCGGCTACGGCGAGCACGTCACGAGCGTCGTAGCCGCCCGCCTCATCGGCAACCACGCTCCGATCGCGGAGGCGATGCGCCGGCGGCGGGTCGGTCGGGGGGAGGGCGAGAAGGTCGCCGAGGCGCTGTTCGGGCTGGTGTTGGATCAGCGCCAGATCGACCGGGGCGAGCGGTTCGTCGCCGGCGTGCTGGAGCGCTCCGGCGAGGCGCAGCTGTCGCGCATGTGGAACAGTGCCGAGTCCCTGCCCACGCCGGCCGAGGTGGACGCCCCCGGCTTGTGGCTCGCCCGCCTCGGGCTGGACAGCGGCTGACCGAGCCGAGGCGGTCCGGAGTAAACGGCCTGAGCCCTCGGACGACGCTCCGGCGGCTCGAGCGGGCTAGTCAGGCGAGGGGGACAGCCCCGCCTCCGAGCGCTTGCTCCACCTCGTCCAAAGGGATGCCGAGATCCCATTCAAGGATGAGGTTCTCCCGCTCCGCATCCCTCACGATCCGCTCCCGGTTGCGTCGGAACTGCGGGTCGTGGGGCGGCAGGAGGACGAGGCGGGCCAACGCCCGCTGGCGGAACTCCTCGATCACGTTTCGCTCACCGAACCCTGACTCGACCTCCCAGTGCGGGGCGACCGGGCCGAGGTACACCATGCGCACATGGCCTCGGGGCGGCTCCGGCGGTTGCTGCTCGATCGGGGGCGGGTTCAGGGTCATCGGGGCAGAAGTGTAACCCTGGTCACGGGGCCACTCGGGTCCCAGCAGGCACCCAAGTACGGCCGCTGCACAAAGCGGGCCCCAAGTTCTCTAAGCAACTTTTAAGGAAAGAAAGTGCCGATAACGGCGCGCGATCCGTTGCGATCAGGTAACAATTGCTCTTGATGGACACGTCATGGATGTCAAAAGGCAAGTGCAAGGACGAGCCTCCTGACACCTTCTTCCCGAGCGACGGCGTCGGCGTCGAGATCGCGCGACGCATTTGCGCCGACTGCCCTGAGAAGTCCCCGTGCCTCGAGTACGCCATGGCGAACCACATCGACCACGGAGTCTGGGGCGGGACATCAGAGCGGGAGCGGCGGCGGATCGCCCGCCGGCGCCGCTTGGCGGCGATGGCGCCCGCACAACAGGGGAACTGACCGCCCTCGCAGCATCAGAGGGGGTAGCTGCTACCCGCGGTGCCCCGTCGTGCCGCTGTCCGGAGCACCCGGCCGGATCACCCGCCGTGTCCTCCCAAGACAACCTCTCAGCTACGAAGCGGCGTTCTGCTGCTGAGCGGCCAGCACGCGCGCCCGACGGACACGCCGGCGCTCCCGTTCGCTCATGCCGCCCCAGATACCGAACTTCTCACCGTTGGAGATGGCGTAGTCGAGGCACTCCTCTCGAACGACACAACCGCGGCAGACCTCTTTCGCCTCCCTCGTGGAGGCCCCGCGTTCGGGAAAGAAGAGGTCGGGATCGACGCCCATGCAGTTTGCGCGGGCCTGCCACGCACGGTCCGGTCCTTCGAAAATCAGCGACTGGAACGCCACCGACATCGCCTCCCCTGGTGACTCGCAGTCGTGTAGTTACACGGCTGTAGTCATCATGGACCTCCGGCGGCGGAGATGCAAGGGAATCTTTCAGGCCGAGCGCAACCGGCTCCTCCTGCCTGTGCCGCGGCGCTGCTCGATGAAGTCGATCAGCACGTAGTCCCCGAGCGTGTCGGGGCTTGTGAAGAACGCCCGGCCGCCGTTCAGCTGGCTGATCTTCTCGACGAAGTCCCGCAAGTGGCCCGTGGCGTCGAGGGCGAACGTCGTGAGCCGGATCCCCTCCCGCGTACAGCGGAGCACCTCTTGCAAGGTGGCATCCACCGTCGCCCGAACGGGGGGATAGTTGAAGAACACCTCTCCGTCCTCGAGGAGGTGGGCCGTCGGCTCGCCGTCGGTGATCATGACGATCTGGCGCGTGCCGGCATGGCGGGCGAGCAGCCGCCGGCCGAGCAGGAGGGCGTGCTGCATGTTTGTGCCGTAGACGAAATCCCAGGACACCTCGGGCAGATCGGACGCCCGGATCTCGCGGGCGATCTCTGAGAAACCCACAATGCCGAGGTAATCGCGCGGGAATTGAGTCGAGATCAGTGAATGCATCGCCATGGCGACCTTTTTCGCCGCGAGGAAGTTGTCCCTCATCGGCATCGAGAGCGAGAGGTCGAGCAACAGGACCGTGGCACAGCTCGTGAGCTGCTCGGTCTGCTCGATCTCGAAGTCCTCGGGCTGGAGGCGGACCGGTAGGCGGACGCCGGCCCGGGCCGGACCGGCCCCGGGCGACCGGTCAGCATCGCCGCCCGCACCGGGCGCCCCGCCCGAGAGCGGGGGCGTCGAGGGGGCGACGGCGTCGAGGCGCTGAGCCTGGCGGGAGATGGCGTTGCGCAGTGTGCGCTCGATGTGCAGGTCGAAGCGATCGCCGAAGGTGTAGGGGCGGGTCTGCTCGGCTCGCTCGTGGCCCTCGCCCGTGACGGCCAGCTCGTGAGCGCCGAGCCTGTCCTTGGCGAGGCGCGAGAAGAGCTCCCGGAGAGCCCGCTGGCCGATCTGGCGCAGGCCGCGCGGCGTCAGCTCCAGCCGCCCCTCCCGCTGCTCGACGAGTCCGGCGTCCTCGAGGCGCCTCGCCAGGCGCTGCAGCTCGGCCAGGGAGGCGGCCGAATCGTGACCGAGCAGTTCGCGGACCCGGTCGGTGTCGATCTCGGCCAGCGCCCCGGGCTGGGGCGAGCCGGACAACAGCTGCTCGAGCTGGTCGAGGTCTGCCAACCTGGAGAAGATGTCGGAAGCCTCGGCGAGGCCAGGCGAGTCGGCGCCGGAGAACGACACGCGCCGGTCCCAGGCCGCCTCGGGGAACATCGTCCGCAAGTTGCCGGCCAGCCGGTCAATCTGCCAGGAGAGGTCCATGTCACCGAGGAGGCCGTCCATCAGCGCCTGCAGCTGTTGGCGCTGCCCGGCGGTCATCGAGGCGAGCATGGCTGAGGTGGCTGCCATCCTCTGCGCGAGCTGCTCGAGCAGCTCGCGCAGGTTCTGCGGGTCGCCGGGGAAGAAGTCACCGAAGTCGCTCATGAACTTTTCGAAGCAGGGATCCAGCTCCTCCCCCGCCGCCCGCTGCTCGAGCATCCGGTTGAGCCCGTCGAGTGCCTGTCGCAGCCGGTCCCGGCCCTCGTCTCCCATGGAGGAGAGAGCGCCGGCCGCCTGATCGAGGTAAGACTGCACGACCTCCTGGCGGAGCCGCTCCATCAGCTCCTCGAACCGCTCCCGCGCCTCGCTCGAGGTGAACTCGTACCGGGACAAGCTGCGCGCCTTGCCGGCGAGGTCGTCGGGGAGCAGGCCGAGCTCGCTCCGCCGGTCCGCCACCACTTCGCTCGTCACCTCACGGCGCCGTTCGTCGCCGGACCGGTCGGCCTCTGCCTCGAGATCGTCGAGGGCGTGCCGCTCGATGTCCACCACTTCGTTCAGCTGCTCGGCGATCTCGGAGTAGACGCCGCCGAGGTCGAACTGCTCTCGCTCCTGCCGCCGGCGCTCCCGGAGCCGCTCGAGGAGCTCCTGCATCCCGGCCACAGGCCTGCCCTCGCGGTCCGAGAAGCCCTGTTGCAGGAGTCGACGGAGAGCGGCGTTCACGTCCCCGTGGTAAACGAGGTCGTCGTTGATCTCGGCCAGGATCGCCTCGGCATCGAGATCGAAACCCTGCTGGGTGCCGTCCCAGCGGGAGTACCGGATGCTCACCCGGATCTCACGAGCGCGACCGGTAGGTGGCCCGAGGGCCGGCCGCATCCTTGTTGAGGCGCTTGGACAGGTGGAGGCCCTCGAGCACGAGCTCGATGGCGCTCGCGACGGCGGCCGGGCTCTCCGAGCCGGCGGCGGCGAGCGCCGGGCCCTTCATCGCCGGGATCTGCTCGAGCACAGCCAGGTAGTCGGCAGAGGAAAGATCGGGGCCGGCGTGCACCACGGCGCCGTCCTCGAAGCCGCCGACCACATGGCCGAGCTGCTCGGCCGGGCACCGGCCCCGGAAAGTCTGCAGGACGGCCGCCTTGATGAGCTTGTCGACGACCTCCTCGTCCTCGCCTTCCTCGAGGGTCTCGATCTCGAGCTTGCCGAGCGTGGAAGCAGTGAGGGCATCGAGATCGCTCAGCCGGGGCACAGCCTCCTGTTCCTGGTGGCGGATGGCCCGGCGGACGGCGGCGGCCGACAGGATCTCGTAGTTGGCGACGCTGAGGCGGACCGACACCCCGGAGTGCTGGCTCACCCGCGGGCTTCGCCGGGCGAGCTGGCTGACGCGGGCGACGATCTCGGCCATGAAAGGGGGAACCTCGACCCGGACCCCGCACCCCTCGAGCGAGCGTGCCTCCTGCGCGACGATGGCGAGCTCTATGGCGACGTCGAAGGGGTAGTGGGTGCGGATGCGCGTCCCGAACCGGTCCTTCAGGGGAGTGATGATCCTCCCCCGGTTCGTGTAGTCCTCCGGGTTGGCCGAGGCGACGAGCATGACGTCGAGAGGCAGACGGACCTTGTGACCGCGTATCTGGATGTCCCGCTCCTCGAGGACGTCGAGCAGGCCGACCTGGATCCGTTCGGCCAGGTCCGGCAGCTCGTTCACGGCGAAGATGCCCCGGTTGCACCGGGGGACGAGGCCGTAGTGGATCGTCAGCTCGTCGGAGAGGTAACGGCCCTCGGCCACCTTGATCGGGTCGACCTCGCCGATGATGTCGGCGATCGAAGTGTCCGGCGTGGCCAGCTTCTCCCCGTAACGCTCGCTGCGGTGGATCCAGGTGATCGGCGCCGAGTCGCCGAGCTCGGCAACGAGATCGCGCGCCTGGCGTGAGACCGGGAAGTACGGGTCGTCGTGGATCTCCGAACCGGCAATGGCCGGGGTCCATTCGTCGAGCAGCTCGGCGAGCTGGCGGATGATGCGGCTCTTGGCCTGACCCCGCTCGCCGAGGAGGATCACGTCGTGGCCGGCAATGAGGGCGTTCTCGAGCGCCGGCAGGACGGTGTCGTCATAGCCGAGGACGCCTTCCACGGCCGGGCGGCCCTCCGAGATTCGGGCGAGCACGTTGCGGCGAAGCTCTTGCTTTACGGGCTCCGGCTGCCAGCCGTGGTCCCGGAGCTCCTTCACTGTCGCAGCCTTCGGCGGATCAGTTGGCGGACGTGACTCTCCCGATGTGGCCATCGCCCTCAGACTAAGCCTCTCGCCGGGACGACGCTTCGGCCCGGGTGAGGCGGTGTCCCCGCGCCGGGATGTGAAATGATTCGCTAGCTTCCCACCATTCGGCGACACGACATATTGCGGGAGCAAGCGATGACGGACGAGCCCGCGAACGGAGGATTGCCCGTTGACTGACATCTCGGCGCCCCCGCCGGCGATTCCCGTTCGGATCGGCGCTCCGCGGGGAGGCCCACCCCGGTCGGAGGTGCTCCGGAGGGACCGCTGGTGGGTCCAGCCCTTGGTGACGATGCTCGGCCTTCTCGGCTTCGTGGCCTATGCCACCTGGACGGCGTTCCGGGGGCATGCCTACTTCGTCGGCTACCCCCGCGACTACCTCTCGCCCTTCTATTCGCCCTGCATCGTCTCGAGCTGCCCCACGCAGGTCGTCTGGGGCCCGGTGGGCAACATCGGGGCCGTCTCGCCGGCACTGCTCGTGCTCATATTCCCTCTCGGCTTCCGGCTCACCTGCTACTACTACCGGAAGACCTATTACCGGGCGTTCTGGGCCTCCCCGCCCGCCTGCACGGTGGCCGATGCCGGCTCGACGAAGCCCGGTGGCCTGCGAAGCCGCTACACCGGCGAGGCGCGCTTCCCGCTCATCCTCCAGAACGTCCACCGGTACTTCTGGTACTTCGCCGTCGTATTTGCCGGCCTGCTCACCTTCGATGCCGTCGAGGCATTCCGCTTCCCTGGCGGGGTGGGCATGGGCCTCGGGACGCTCATCTTCGTGGTGAACGCCGTGCTGATCTGGTGCTACACGCTCGGTTGTCACTCCTGCCGCCATTTGTGCGGGGGTGGTGTCCGGATGCTGTCCAAAGCGCCCACGCGCACCCGGCTTTGGCGCGACATCTTCACGCCGCTCAACCAGCGGCATCAGCTGTTCGCCTGGCTGTCCTTGTTCTGGATCGGCTGGACCGATCTGTACGTCTATCTCGTGGCCACCCACGCCTTCCATGACCCGAGGTTCTTCTGATGGCTGACGTCGAGACTCACCAGTACGACGTGGTGATCATCGGTGCCGGCGGCGCCGGGCTGCGGGCGGCGGTCGAGTCGCTCTCGCTCGGTGCCCGCACCGCCCTCGTCTGCAAGTCCCTCCTCGGCAAGGCGCACACGGTCATGGCCGAGGGCGGAGTAGCGGCCGCCCTCGGAAACGTGTGGCCGCAGGACAACTGGCAGGTCCATTTCCGCGACACGATGCGCGGCGGCAAGATGCTCAACAACTGGCGCATGGCCCAGCTGCACGCCGAGCAGGCGCCCGACCGCGTGCTCGAGCTCGAGGAGTGGGGGGCCCTCTTCGACCGCACCCCCGACGGGCGGATCCTGCAGAGGGACTTCGGCGGTCACCGCTATGCCCGCCTGGCTCACGTGGGCGACCGGACGGGCCTCGAGATGATCCGCACGCTCCAGCACCGCGCCGTCGACCTTGGCATCGACGTCTACATGGAGTGCAAGATCGTCCGCCTTCTCAACGACGGCGACGGTGCCGTGAACGGGGCGCTCGGGTTCTGGCGCGACAGCGGCCGGTTCGTCGCCTTCGGCGCCAAGTCGGTCGTGCTGGCGACTGGGGGCGTCGGCAAGACGTGGAAGTTCACGTCCAACTCGTGGGAATCGACCGGAGACGGGCACGCCCTGGCGTTGTGGGCGGGCGCCGACCTCATCGACATGGAGTGCGTCCAGTTCCATCCGACCGGCATGGTGTGGCCCCCGTCGGCCCGGGGCCTGCTCGTCACCGAGGGCGTCCGGGGCGACGGCGGGGTGCTGCGCAACCGCGAGGGCGAGCGTTTCATGTTCAACTACATCACCCCCTACTTCGCCGCCGAGACGGCCGACACGCCCGAAGAGGCCGACAAGTGGTACGACGACAAAGAGGGCTCCCGCCGCCCGCCCGAGCTGCTGCCCCGCGACGAAGTCGCCCGGGCCATCAACACCGAGGTGAAGGCGGAACGTGGCAGCCCGCACGGCGGGGTGTTCCTCGACATCGCAACCAGGCGGAGCGCCGAGGAGATAAAGCGTCGCCTGCCGTCGATGTACCACCAGTTCAAGCAATTGGCCGACGTGGACATCACAGCCGAGCCGATGGAGGTCGGCCCGACTCTGCACTACATCATGGGTGGCGTACGCGTCGAGGCCGATACCGAGGCCACCACGGTCGGCGGCCTCTACGCCGCCGGCGAAGTGGCCGGCGGGATGCACGGAGCCAATCGCCTCGGCGGCAATTCGCTCTCCGATCTCCTCGTCTTCGGGCGGCTCGCTGGGCGCGCCGCTGCCGAAAGCGCCCTCGGCGGCGCGAAAGCGAGCCAGCTCGACGACGCCCTCGTGGCCGACATCAGCGGTCACGCCCTCGAGTTCTTCGGCAACGACGGCGGCGAGAACCCCTACACCCTTCACCAGGAGCTGCAGGACACGATGCAGAGCCTCGTGGGCATCATCCGGACCGAGGCTGAGCTGAGGGAGGCAAAGGAGCGACTGGGCGAGCTGTCCGAGCGGGCAAAGAAGGTCTTCGTGGAGGGCAACCGCTCTTTCAATCCCGGCTGGCACCTCGCCCTCGACCTCGAGTCGATGCTGGGCTGCGCCTGGTGCACGACGCTCGCAGCCATCGAGCGCAAGGAGAGCCGGGGGGGCCACACGCGGGAGGACTACCCGAAGCCGGACCCCGAGCTCGAGAAGGTGAACATGGTCTGCCGCCTGCGTGACGGCGCCTACACCGTCACGCCGGAGCAGAAGCCGGTCATGCCGTCCGAGCTCCGCAAGCTTTTCGAGGAGGACCAGTCGTGACGGCCGGCACCGACGTGGCCGGGGCCGCCCCCCGGGCCGACGCCCATGCGGCGCCGCCGGGCGGCGGCGAGCTGAGGATGCGGATCTGGCGCGGCGACGCAAACGGCGGGGACTTTGTGGAGTACCGCCTCCCGGCCTTAGAGGGCGAGGTCGTCCTCGACGTCGTCCACCGAATCCAGGCGACACAGGCCGGGGATCTGGCCGTACGGTGGAACTGCAAGGCGGGCAAGTGCGGCTCGTGCTCGGCGGAGATCAACGGCCGCCCGCGTCTCATGTGCATGACCCGGATGAGCACCCTCCCGCCCGGCGAGCCGGTCACCATCTCGCCCATGCGCGCCTTCCCGGTCATGCGCGATCTCGTCACGGACGTCTCGTACAACTACGAGGTGGCAAAGCTCATCCCGGCCTTCGTCCCCCGCCCGAAGCCGCCGGGCGGTTACCGCATGGCTCAAGTCGACATCGAGCGAGGCCAGGAATTCCACAAGTGCATCGAGTGCTTCCTCTGCCAGAACACATGTCACGTCATCCGAGACCACGAGGAGAACAAGGAGCATTTTGCCGGCCCTCGTTTCTTCGTCCGGCTGGCGGAGCTGGAGATGCACCCGCTCGACACCCTTGACCGCCGGCTCTACACGTCCGAGCGGATGGGGATCGGCTACTGCAACATCACCAAATGCTGCACGGAGGTGTGTCCGGAGGACATACACATCACCGACAACGCCATCATCCCGCTGAAAGAGCGCGTCGTCGACGCCCGCTTCGACCCCGTCGCCTGGCTGGGACGGAAGATCCTCCGCCGCCCGGCGCCGACGAGCGCAGCACAGGTGGCGCCATACACCGGAGCGGCCCGGCGTGCCTTGCGCCAGCAGGGGGACCAGGCACCGGCGTGAGCGACGGCAGCGAGTCGCGGCCGGATTCGGGTTTCCTGTCCGATGAGTGGGTCGCCGCCCTTGCGGCCCGCGTCCGGTCGGCTCCGAGCCGGCATGTCGGCGACACCGGCGGTGTCGAGCCGCTCCGGCTCGGGATCCGCATAACGGGCGTGCCGTGGGCAGCCGATAGGCGGTTCGTCTACACGGTCGTAATCGCCGAAAGTGTCGATGTCGTCGTGGGAAGTGACGAGGAGGCCGACGTCGTCCTCGTCGGGCCGTATGAGGCGGCGCGTGACCTCGCCGAAGGGAGACGGACGGCGGCCGATCTTCTCGAGGCAGGATCGATCAAAGTGGGCGGTGATGTGGCGAGACTGCTCTCCGCCGGGAACGTCTTGAGCCTGCTCGTGCCGGGCGCGGGTGGTCCCGCCGGCGACGGCGGCGAGAGAGCGGCGGCGGAGGCGACCGGGGCGGATCCGGACGGCTGAGCAGGCGGCGTTTTCTCAAGCCAGACCAGGTCGGACGGCCCCCTGAGCGGCCCGGCGAGCGAGTGCCCAGTTCTGTTATAAAGTTCTTTGATGCTTGGGGGCTGCGGCGGGGAGATTGGAATCTAAGTGACGAGCACGATGCGTCATGCTCGATCACAAGTAGGCCGAGTGACCAGGGCGCCGAGACTGGCCTGGCGCCGCGCGTCCGCAGATTCGAGATTCCTGCCTCATTTCGTGATCGTCGGCGCGCAGCGCGCCGGCACCTCGTCGCTCTACAGCTGGCTGTGCGGCCAGCCTTCGGTGAAACCTGCCCTGAAAAAGGAGATTCACTACTTCGACGTCCATTACAACAAGGGCGAGCGTTGGTACAGGTCTCATTACTTCCTGCAGCGCGATGGTGTGATCACGGGCGAAGCCAGTCCCTACATGTTGTTCCACCCGCTCGCCCCACAGCGCGCGGCGGCAGATCTGCCGGCGACGACGAAGTTCATCGTCCTCTTGCGGGAGCCCGTGAGCCGCGTCGTCTCGCAGTACTGGCACGAGAAGAGCACGGGTTTCGAGTCCGAGACCTTCGAGCGCGCCATCGCCCTCGAAGATGAGCGCCTCCGGGGAGCCGAGGAAATCGTCGCCGCCGGGGGCCGGAGCGTCGCCCATCAGCATTTCTCGTACGTCGCCCGGAGCGAGTACGCCGCCCAGCTCGAGCGCTGGTACGACGCCGTCTCGCGAGAGCGCCTGCTCGTAGTGGAGAGCGAGAGGATGTTCGCCGACGCCAGTGTCGCCGCCGGCGTGCTCGAGTGGCTCGGGTTTACCGCCTGCGAGGAGCCGTTCCCGGTGAAGAACCGGGCACCCCGGGCGAGCAAGCCGGACGACGAGGTGATCAAAGGCCTGCAGCGCCATTTTCAGCCGTTCAACCAACAGCTGTTCGAATTGCTCGGGCGGAAGCTGTGGCTCGGTTGACCCATGGAAGTCGTTCGACCCATCGTGGTGATCCCGCCGACCGCTCGAGGTAGCTCGATCATGGCAAGCACGGGGTTCGACCACGACATCGTGTTCGTCGGCGGCCTGCACCGGAGCGGCACCTCACTCATCGCAGACATGATCAGCCGCTCCCCGGGGGCATCCCGGCTCGAGGGCACCGGCGTCCCCGAGGACGAGGGCCAGCACCTGCAGAGGGTCTTCCCGAGGGCGGTCCTGCACGGCGGAGCCGGCCGGTTCGCCTTCAGCGCAGTCATGCGTCTCGACGAGTCGTCACCCTTGTGCACACCCGAGAGCGCCCAGTCATTGCTGGATTCCTGGCGCCCCTACTGGGATCTGGAGAGTCGCGTCCTAGTCGAGAAATCGCCGCCAAACCTGTTGAAGGGACCGTTCCTGCAAGGGCTCTTCCCGCGGTCGGCCTTCGTGATGGTGATGCGTCATCCCATCGCCGTGGCCGAAGCCACGAGGAAATGGGCTCGTACAGCGAGCAACACGGACCTGATCCGTCACTGGGTGACCGCCTACGAGATCATGGCCGAGGACCTGCCGAAGCTGCGTCGGGCCGTTGTCGTCAGATACGAAGACCTCGTCGAGCACCCCGACCGCGAGCTCGCGCGCATCCTGCGGCTCGTCGGCCTGCCCGCGGCGCCGGTGGCTGAAGCCGTGCACGGGCAGATCAACCAGAAGTACTACGGGGCATGGCTGTCCGGCGGCGCCCTCTCCCGGTGGGATCGTGACCGGGCCGCCCGCCGGCTCGGCAGGCGAGTCGAGCGATTCGGCTACGGACTGTCCGAGCCTTATGTCCGCGGACCCCTCCCGGAGGAGTTCTCGGGCTTGAACGCCACGCGGCCGCCTCGATGATCTCGTTCTCACAACCGGTGCGGCCCTGACCTACTGGAGGGCGCCGGCCGCCCCTTCGATCCACGTGCGATGACCGACCTCGACAGCCCGAGCGCTGTGGCAGACAACAATTCTCTCGGCGGTGGCGAGCTTCGCCGGCTCGCCCGGGGGGGCTCGCTCAGCCTCGTCGGGGTAATGGCCAACGCCATCCTCGGCTTTCTCTTCGTGGGGCTGCTCAGCCACACCCTCGTCGTCGGCACAGCGGGCGCACTGTTCGAGGCGATCGCCATCTTCACGATCTGCAGCAACGCCACCGAGCTCGGGGCCGACACCGGGCTCCTGCGGCTGATGACGATCTACCGCCGCCGCCACCCGAGCGACCTACGACGGCTGACTCTCGTTGCCTTCGTGCCGGCATTCGTGTGCTCGAGCATCGCGGCGTTTTTGGTGATCCTGTACGCCCCGCAGCTCACCCATGTCTTCGTCCACAAGGCGCCCCACGCCGACACGCCGACGGACCTGCGGATCCTGGCCGCATTCTTAGCGGCGCAGACGACCGAGACGGTGCTGGCCACAGGGATCCGGTCCTGGAGCATCAAGCCGTTCATCTCGATCATCTACTTCTTCGTCCCTCTCTCCCGCATCGTGCTTCTCGGGATCGTCTACGCCATCGGCCTGACACCCCGGCTGGCAGCCGTGGCCTGGGCGGCACCGATCGGAGTGGCCTTCGTCATGGTGGTGGTCATGACCGAGGTCTACCTGCGCCGGGAGAGCCACCGGAGGCCCCCGCCGGCGCACGGGCAGGCCCACGATCCTCCGTCCAGCTACCGGTCCATCGCTCGCAAATTCTGGACGTTCAGCCTGCCGAGAAGTCTCGGCGGCCTCTTCCAGATCCTCATCGTCTGGTTCGGCATCTTGCTTGTAGGTGCCTACACTTCGGCCCACGACGCCGCCGCCTACACCGTGGCCAGCCGGTACCTCATCGTGGGCACCTTCCCTGTGCTGGCCGTCGGCTTCGCCATCGCCCCCCAGATCGTCCGGCTGATGGACGGCCGCGATCGCGCCGAGGCACGGAACCTCTACAGCGTGTCGACGTGGTGGGTGATGGCGGCCTCCTGGCCGATACTGCTCAGCCTGGCCATCTTTGCGCCGTTCTTCACGGCGCTGTTCGGGCACAAGTACCAGATCGCCGACACGGCCCTTGTGATCCTGTCGCTCTCCACCCTGGCGAACACCGGCACCGGGTGCAACGGGATGGTGTTGCTGATGGCGGGCCGGAGCGGGGTGAACCTGGCCATGGCGGGCATCGGGCTGGCCATCAACGTCGGGCTCGGTGTCCTGCTCATCCCTCACCTCGGACTGACCGGGGCGGCGATCGGGTGGACAGCGACAATCTTGTTCTCGGCCGCCTTTGCTTCGACGCTCTTGTGGAAGCTGTACCGGATCAGCCCCTTCGGACCCGGCTACCCGCGGATAGCCGCCGCCGCCATCCTCTGTTACGCAGTGCCAGGCCTCGTCCTCCGACTCGCCTTCGGAGCGCGCCCGCTGACCTTCGCGGCCTTCGCCGTCGTCTCGTCGGTTCTCTACGCCGGCGCCCTCTGGTTCTGGCGGCGGGACTTCCACCTCGACGCCTTCAGCTCGCTCGTAGTCCGCATACGTCCGGGAGCACAGAGCGCCGCTGCCGTCGTCCGGGAGGCTGATCCCGTGGCGTGATGCCGGTTGCGGTTGACTGTCAGCGAGCCTCGACCCGGGAGCATCGCCGGCAGCGTCTGCGGGAGATCTCGAGGCGGCCGCCCGTCAGCGAGCCTCGTCCCGGAGCATCGCCGGCACCGTCTTCAGGATGATCTTGATGTCGGAGGAGAGCGACCAGGTCTCGGCGTAGAGCACGTCGAGGCGCAGCATGTCTGTGGGGCTCAGCTTGGAACGACCGCTCACCTGCCACAGCCCCGTGATGCCAGGCAGGACGTCGAGGCGGCGCATCTGCCAGTCCTCGTACAGCTCGACCTCGTAGGCGAGGGCAGGGCGAGGGCCGACGATGCTCATCTCCCCCATGAGCACGTTGAAGAGCTGAGGCAGCTCGTCGATCGACAGGCGGCGAAAGGTCTTGCCGATCGGGGTCATCCGCGGGTCGTCGGCCGCCTTGTAGAAGCCGTGCGCCGGCCGCGAGGTGCTGTCCCCCGACAGCATGCGCTGCATGAACTCGCGGTGGTAGGCGTCGGGGGCGCCGTGGAACATGGTGCGGAACTTGAGGACGTGGAACCTCCGCCCGTCCATGCCGACGCGCTCCTGGCGGAAGAGGATCGGGCCCGGTGACGTAAATCGGATGGCAAGCGCCGCGCCGGCCACGATGGGCGATGTCAGCAGGAGGAGGCACAGGCTCCCGGCAATGTCGATCGAGCGCTTCAGCACCCAGCGGGCGCCTGAGACAGGGTTGTAGAAAAGCGACAGGAGGGGGAAGTCGGCCACCGACTCCATCTGCACCTTGCCCGGGGCGAGACCGTACAGCTCCGGGATGGCCCGGAACTGCACGTCGCGCAGCTCGGGCTCGGCGGCGAGACCGCTCACTTGCGGTGGCACAAGCTCCTGGGAGGCGATGATCACCTCGTCGAAGGGGGCCACCTTCATGATCTCGCGCAGCGCGTCGCCGAGGGCCACGTCACCGCGCATCTCGCCGAGGTTGGCGACGATGCGGTACCCGGTCGCCGGCTCGGCCTCGATCCTGCGGATGAAGGCCCGGGCCGCCGAGGAGCTGCCCACCACCACGACTGAGGCCAGGTTGTGGCCCTTGCGCCGGAGCGACATCAAGGTGGCCCGGATCCCGGTCCGGTAAAGGCCGAGGAGGACGGTCCCGATCGCCCAGCTGAAGATGATCGTACCCCGTGAGAACGAGAAGTGTGGTGCCGCCGGCCTCCAGAAGAAACCCATGAACACCAGCACCACGATGGCCCCGGAGACCTCACGCAGCGCCTCGATCCACTCCTCGAGGTAACCGAGGTTGCGCCGGCTCTGATCGGGCCGGCTGCGGAGGAACAGGGCCGCGATGACGACCCCGGCCGACGCGGCAAGAAGGAGGTAGGGCGGTGCGCCGGCACAGGCGGCGGCACCCCGGGCACAGGCGTACACCTCTTTGTGGTCGACTACGCGACGGGCGATGTCGAGCGTGAAGAAGCCGGTCGCGCCGGCCCCGAGGCCCGTCGCGAGCAGGAACGCCCACCGCCGGAACGTGCCGAGCCGGCTCGGCACGGGGACATCGCTCGCTTTGATCGAGTCGAGATAACTCGGTACGGCAGGCGCCTGCGGCGCCGCCGTCACCGTCATTGTCGTGGTATCGACCTCCACCGGCTTAGTTGCCTCCCGATGGGTGCCGATCGCATGAACCGCCTGTCGCGCCTCCAATATCTCCTCCGAGGCTGAGCCCGTCACTCAGACGCGGTGGGGGCAGAGCCGCCCCCTTGCCGCCCCCGAAGTATACGTGTACTGAGGGCGGACGGAAAAATTCTTCGACCTTCACCGGCCCAGGCGACTCAGCCGAGCAGTTCCTTCACCTCGTCCCGCTCCTCGAGCAACTCCTCGGTGGTGCGCCGAATTCGCTCTTTGGCGAAGCTGCTGTGCTCGAGGTCCTCCACCACCTTCCATCCCGATCCGTCCGTGGCGACCGGAAAACCGAACTGCAGCCCCTCGGGCACGTCGTACTCACCACGAGAGACGACTGCGAACGACGTGAACGTCCCGCCCGCGACGCCCTCGGAGATGCTCACCACCGAGTCGATGGCGGCGTTGGCTGCTGAGGCCGCCGACGACGAGCCACGGGCGGAGATGACGGCGGCACCGCGCTGCTGCACCGTGGCGAGAAAGGCAGTCTCGAGCCACTCGCGCCCGCCGAGGGCGTCGGGCGCCGGCTTCCCCCCGATGCGGGCGTTCTCGAAGTCCGGGAACTGCGTCGAGGAGTGGTTGCCGAAGACGGCGACGTCTGTCACATCGCTGACCGGGACGCCGGCTCGTTTGGCGAGCTCCGAGGTGGCCCGGTTCGCGTCGAGGCGCATCATGGCAAAGAAGCGCTCGGCGGGCACGTCCGGCGCATTGGTGCGGGCGATCAGGCAGTTGGTGTTGCAGGGGTTGCCGACGACGAGGACACGTACGTCCGCGGCGGCATTGGCCGCTATCGCCCGGCCCTGAGGCCCGAAGATGCCCCCGTTGATGCCGAGCAGATCCTTGCGTTCCATCCCGGCCTTGCGGGGCACGGCGCCGACGAGAAGAGCCCACGACGTGCCGTCGAAGGCGGTGGCGAGATCGGCAGTCGTCACCACGTCTGCCAATAGCGGGAAGGCGCAGTCGTCCAGCTCCATGACCACCCCTTCGAGCGTCTTCAGGGCCGGCTCGATCTCGAGCAGGCGGAGGACGACGGGCTGGGCCGGCCCGAGCAACTGGCCAGAGGCAATCCGAAAGAGCAGCGAGTACCCGATCTGCCCGGCGGCCCCGGTCACGGTCACCTGCACCGGTGGCCCTCCTGCGGTGCGAGAAGCAGTCACGGATCGGTGAGGTTAGCCGGGCTCAAAGGCGTTCCACGATCGCCCGGGCAAAGGCGCTGCAGGCCACCTCGGTGGCGCCGTCCATGAGGCGGGCGAAGTCGTAGGTGACGATCTTGTCGGCGATCGTCGCCTCGAGCGCCTGCACGATGTCGTGGGCGGCGTTCTGCCAGCCGAGGTGGTCATACATGAGAGCGCCGGAGAGCAGCAGCGAGCCGGGGTTGACTTTGTCCTGCCCGGCGTACTTCGGAGCCGTGCCGTGGGTCGCCTCGAAGACGCCGTGGCCGGTGACGTAGTTGATGTTGCCGCCGGGGGCGATGCCGATGCCGCCCACCTGGGCCGCGAGCGCGTCGGAGAGATAGTCCCCGTTGAGATTTGTCGTGGCGATGACGTCGAACTCGTCCGGCCGGGTGAGGACCTGCTGAAAGGTGATGTCCGCGATGGTGTCCTTGACGAGGATCCGGCCGCCGGGATCGCCGCCACAATCCTCCCAGGAGACGGCGACGTCGCCGAATTCGTCCCGGGCCACCTCGTAGCCCCACGTACGGAAGGCGCCCTCGGTGAATTTCTGAATGTTGCCCTTGTGGACGAGGGTGACGCTCTGGCGCTTGCGTCGGACGGCGTACTCGAGGGCCGCCCGCACCAACCGCTTCGAGCCGGTCTCCGAGACGGGCTTGATGCCGATCCCGGAATCCGGCCGGATGTTCCAGCCAAGCTCGGCCTGGAGGTGATCGATGAGCCGGCGTGCCTCGGCACTGCCTTCTTGAAGCTCGAGCCCGGCGTAGACGTCCTCGGTGTTCTCCCGGAAGATGACGATGTCCACCTTCTCGGGATGCCGGACCGGCGATGGCACCCCGGTGAACCAACGGACCGGGCGGAGGCAGACGTAGAGATCGAGCAGCTGGCGGAGGGCGACGTTGAGCGATCGAAACCCGCCTCCTACCGGCGTGGTGAGCGGCCCCTTTATGCCGATCAGGTGCTCCCGGAACGCCTCGACGGTGGCCTCGGGGAGCCACTCGCCAGTGGAGTTGAAGGCTCTCTCCCCCGCCAGGACCTCCAACCACTGCACCCGGTGACCGTTCTTCTCCGCCGCAGCATCGAGGACGAGGCGTGCGGCCGGCCAGATGTCGACCCCGATCCCGTCGCCTTCTATGTAAGGGATTACCGGCTCGCTCGGCACCTGCAGCTCGCCGTCGGCGGACATGGTTATCTTCTCGGCCATTGGCCGAGCCTAATGACGCCGTCTCAGCGGCCGTCAGCACCGGCAGCAGTCCCAGGGCCTGAAGCAGCGCCGGCGGTGGAATCCGCCGACCCCGGCGCCGGCCCTGGCCCTGGCCCCGGCCGCGGCGCCGGCCCTGGCCCCAACCGCGACGCCGGCCCCGGCCCCGGCCAGATGCCGAGATTGGCACAAATCTCGATCGTGGCCCGCGACTGGTTCATCGTGTAGAAGTGAAGGCCGGGAGCGCCGGCGGCCAGCAACTGCTCGCACAGCGACGTCGCTGCTTCGATGCCGATCTTGCGGACCTCCTCGGGCCGGTCCGCCACGGCATGAACTCGATCGGCGAGCTCGGCCGGGACCGAGGAGCCCGACATCTCCGCCATACGGGAGATGGTCCTCACATTGGTGATCGGCATGATCCCCGGTATCACCGGCCGGTGGCTGCCCCGGCGGGAGAGCCGGTCCACGAGGGTGCAGTAGTCAGCCGCGCCGAAGAAGAACTGCGTGATGGCGACGTCGGCCACCTCGAGCTTGGCGGCCAGGTACTCAAGATCGGACTCCTCGTCGATCGAGTCCGGGTGACCCTCGGGATGGGCCGCCACGGCGACGCAGAAGTCTCCGACCTGCTTGGCCAGCTCGACGAGCTCGATGGCATGACGCAGCTCGCCTGCGGGCACAGGGCCGCCGGCGTCAAGAGGCGGGTCACCGCGGAGGGCGAGCACGTTCCGGATTCCGGCCGCGTGGTACCCAGACAGGATCTCGACCAGTTCCGCCCTCGTGTGGGCGGCGCAGACGAGGTGCGCCATCGGGACCGTTCGGCCACGCCGGGCGATCCGCAACACGAGCTCGTGGGTCCGCTCCCGCGTGGACCCGCCGGCCCCGTAGGTGATGGAGGCAAACGCCGGCCTGAGCTGCTCCAGCTCGACGAGGGCAGCCTCCAGACTCGCCTCGGCGGCAGGGCTGCGCGGCGGCCACAGCTCGACAGAGATCGTGCGCTCGCGGCCGAGTAGCTCGGTGATCCGCGGCGTCGCCACCGGCGCGCCGGATTCGTCAGCTTGTTGGCAGCCTGCTGTCAGGTGAGCTGCCGCCGCCTCTCGCTCAGGCGAGGTCGAGCTCGACCCCGATGCGCTTCAGGTAGGCGAGCCGGCAGGCGGCCGCCTTTGTCCACTCGGAGAGATCGGCTTCGAAGTGATCACGGTCCCCGTCCTCGTAGGCGTGCTCGAGCTCATCGAAGGCTGAATCCTCCCGATCGAGCAGCTCGCGGTATCGACGGAGTATGTGATCGTCGATCACTCCGGTGAGGGTCACTGGCGTCTCCCTTCGGTCGAGTGGATTGGGCTCAGCTTACAGGGTCGCCGGGCACCCTTGGCTTGCTCGAGATGTGGCAATCGTGTTGCGGCTGCTCCCGCTGTTGGCGAGTCTCCCGTCGCCGATGAGGCCTCGACCGGCGGTGCGGCGCCCTCTCAGGCCCGCCGCTCGGCTGCCAGGACGGCGTTGCGGAGCAGCATCGCCCGGGTCATCGGCCCCACGCCACCGAGGCGCGGCGTCAGCCATCCGGCCACCTCGCTGACGGACTCGTCGACGTCGGAGAGGAGGCGCCGCCCTGACCAGCTCGTCCCGGCCCCGACCACGGCCGCCCCCGGCTTGACCATGTCCGGGGTGACGAGGCCGGCGCGCCCGGCGGCGGCGACGACGATGTCGGCTGTCCTCACGTAGGAGGCAAGATCGGGCACGCCGGTGTGGACGACGGTGACGGCGGCGTTGCAGCCCGGCCGCTTCAGGGCGAGGAGGAGAGCGAGGGGACGGCCGATCGTGAGCCCCCGGCCGATGATGACGACGTGACGCCCTTCGACGGGGACTTCGTAAGCTGTGAGCAGCTCGACGATGCCGGCCGGCGTGCACGGGAGAGGGCCGTGTGCGCCCATCACGAGGCGGCCGAGGTTGACCGGGTGCAGCCCGTCCACGTCTTTGTCGGGGTCGATCGCCATCAGCGCCGCTTCCTCTTCGAGCTGGCCCGGGAGCGGCAGCTGCACGAGGTAGGCATCGACGGCGTCGTTCTCGTTGAAACGCCCGATGACCGCCTCGAGCTCGGACTGGCTGACCGTCGCCGGCAGGTGCTCGTGAATCGATGTGATGCCGATCTCGGCACAGTCCTGGCGCTTCATCTCGACATAGCGGGCGCTCGGGCCGTCGTCGCCGACCAGCACGGTGCCGAGCCCCGGTGTGATCCCGGCGCCGCTCAGCTCCTTCACGCGCTCGGCCAGCTGGCCGCGGATCCTTGCCGCCACCGCCTCGCCGTCGAGGACCTTTGCCGTCATGAGACCTCCCGTCTCCCGATGTGCACCGCCGCCACGGGCGCGCCGCTAGTGCCGGAAATGGCGCTCGCCTGTCAACACCATGGCGATGCCACGCTCGTCTGCTGCCACCACGATCTCCTCGTCATGAAGCGAGCCGCCCGGTTGGGCGACAACTGCCACGCCGGCGTCCGCCAAGACGTCGAGGCCGTCCCGGAAGGGGAAGAAGGCGTCGCTCGCCGCTGCTCCGCCTGTCGCCCGGCCCGCCGCCTTGCGCGCGGCGAGCTGGGCGGCCTCGACGCGGCTCTGCTGGCCGCAGCCGATGCCGTTGACCTGACCGCCCACCGCCAGCACGATGGCGTTCGAGGTCGTCCGGGCACAGACGACCCAGGCCAGCTCGAGGTCCTGCCACTGCTCCTTCGTGGGCACGGCCTTCGTGACGACACGCCAGTCCGCCCTCGTCGACCCGAGGCGATCGGGTTGCTGGACGAGCCACCCGCCGTCGATCTGGCGGATCGACAGCTGCGGCTCACCGGGGGTGCTCATCTCGAGGACCCGCATGTTCTTCCGCCGGCCGGCGAAAAGCTCGAGCGCAGCCTCGGCGAACGCCGGCGCCACCAGCACGTCCGCGAGCGGGTTGGCCACGATCACCTCGGCGAGCGGGCCGTCCACCAGCCCGTTCACTGCCACGACACCGCCGAAGGCGCTCAGCGGGTCAGCCTCGAACGCCAGCCGGTAGGCCGACCCGAGATCGGCCGCCACCGCCACGCCGCACGGGTTGGCGTGCTTGACGATCACGGCCGCCGCTGCCCCGCCGAGGGTTCCGACCTCGTGCACGAGGCGCCGGGCGGCGCCGGCGTCGTGCAGGTTCAGGTAGGAGAGCTCCCGCCCACCGTGCTGCACGGCTTCGTCCAAGCCGCTCGCCGGCGCACCGGTCACGCGGTAACGGGCGCCGCGCTGGTGCGGGTTCTCCCCGTAGCGCAGTTCCTCGGCCTTTTCGAGGGCGAGGTGGATCGTCTGGGGGAGCCCGTCCTCCCCGCCGCCGAGTGCCTGGCCCAGCCAGTCGACGACGGCGGCGTCGTAGGCAGCCACATGGGCGAAGGCGGCGCGGGCGAGGCGCAGGCGGGTCGCCGGGCTGACCTCGCCCTCCCGGCGGAGCTCGTCGAGGATGGGGCCGTAGTCAGCCGCCTCCACGACCGCGGCGACGTGGGCGTGGTTCTTTGCGGCCGCCCGCAGCAAGGCCACGCCGCCGATGTCGATGGTCTCGATCGAGGGCTCGGCACGGAAGGGGTAGAGATTGCACGCGACGAGACCGATCGGCTCGATGCCGTGCCTATGGAGGTCGCTCAGGTGGGTGGGCTCGCCCAGGTCGGCCAGGATGGCTCCGTGGATGCGGGGATGGAGGGTCTTCACTCGCCCTGACAGCATTTCCGGCGACCCCGTCACGTCTTCCACAGAGGAATGCTCGATGCCGGCGCCCCGGAGAGCCGCCGATGTCTGGCCACTGGCGATCAGCTCAACCCCGAGCTCGCGAAGGCCGCGGGCAAACTCTTCGAGTCCGGTCTTGTCGTAAACCGACAGGAGCGCCCTCATCGTCCCGCCCGGGCCGCCAGGCGTCCTGCTTCTATCTCGGAGAGCACGAGACGGATCGTCGCCGGGTAGAGGCGCCGCTCCACGGCCTTGATCCGCTCGTGCAATGCGGCCGGCGTGTCGGTGGGCAGGATCTTGACCCGCTCCTGGGCCAGGACCGGACCGTCGTCGACCTCGAGGCTGGCCACGTGCACGGTGCAGCCGGTCTCGTTGGCGCCGGCCTCGAGAGCCTCCTCGACGGCTCGCCACCCTTTGAACGCCGGCAATAACGACGGGTGCGTGTTGAGGATGCGGCCCGGGTAGGCGTCGTGGATCGCCCCGCCGAGCACTGTCCCGTAGCCGGCCATGACGATCAGTCCCACCGCGTGGCGGGAGAGCGCCCCGACCAGAGCGGTCGTGTAGCCGTCCCGGTCGAAGCCCCGCCCGAACTCGCTTCGCGCCACCAGCTCCGTCGGGAGGCCGGCCTGGCGGGCGACGGACTCGGCCCGGCACGCCCGGTCCGTCACGACCACGGCGACGGGCAGGCCGTCGGCCAGCAGGGCTTCGAGGATCGAGCCGGTCCCCGACGCGAGGACGGCGATGCGCACGGGCCGAACCGTATCAGCGGCCGCAGCCCCCACGCGCTTGCTCGATGTAGTCATAGAGCGGGTGGGCCTCCGTCAGCGCCCGCACCCGCTCGGCGCAGCGGGCGGCCGCCGGCCGAGCCCCGGCGGAGTCGTCCAGCGAGAGCGCCTCGGCCAGGATCGCGCCGACCTCGGCGAACTCTGGCTGGCCGAAGCCTCGGCTGGCGAGCGCCGTCGTCCCGAAGCGGAGCCCGCTCGCGCCCGGTTCGGGGAGGGCGTCATAGGCGAGACGGATGGCGTTGGCCGAGATGCCGATCTCGTTCAGCCGGTGCAGCTCCGTCCAGGCCTCCCGCCCGGTCCGGGGGGCGGACTCCCGCTCGGACCACGAGCTCGAGGCCGGCACCGCCTCGCCTCCGGCCCCGACGGCCCGGGTTGCGCCGGAGGCGTGGTTGCTCGCCTCGCCGGCGGCTGAGGCGCCTCCCCCACCGAGGTCGACGAGCAGCTGGTGGACGTCAGTGCCTCCGGTGACGACCGTGGCACCGGTGCGGGCCTCTGCTGCCACGAGGGCGGCCGCGATCGTCTGGGCGCCCTCGACGGTGCGCTCCATCCGCTCCCGGTAGGCGTCGGTGCCGGCGAGAGCGAAGGTGACGGCCTTGGCGGCGATCACGTGCATGAGCGGGCACCCCTGCTCGCCCGGATAGACGGCGGCGTCGATGCGCTCGGCGAGAGCCTCCGTCGACAGGATCGCCCCGCCGCGGGCACCGCCGAGCGTCTTGTGCACCGTCATCGTGCAGGCGTCGGCATAGCCGACCGGGTCCGGGTGCAGACCCGCCGCCACCAGCCCGGCAAAGTGCGCCATGTCGACGACCAGGTAGGCGCCCACGTCGTCGCAGATCTGCCGGAAGGCCTGGAAGTCGAGGAAGCGCGGATAGCAGGACCACCCGGCGAATATCACCTTCGGGCGGTGCCGCCGGGCGAGCTCGGCCACCTCGTCCATGTCGACGAGCCGGTCGTCGCGCCGGACGTGGTAGCCGACAGCTTCGAAGTAGCGGCCGGCGAAGGTGGAGCCGTGGTAGTGGGTGGGGTGGCCGCCGTGGGAGAAGTCGAAACCGAGCACGGCGTCGCCGGGATCGCAGAGGGCGTGCAGCACGCAGAAGTTGGCGTTCGAGCCGGAGTACGGCTGGACGTTGGCATGCGCCGCCCCGAACAGGTCCTTTGCCCGCGCGATGGCGAGCAGCTCGATCTCGTCGACGACTTCGCACGTGTCGTAGTCCCGCTTGCCGGCATAACCGTCGGCGTACTTGGCGGTCAGCACCGAGCCCTGCGCCTCGAGGACCGCCCGGGGCGGCACGCTCTCGGACGCCACGAGATCGAGCGTGGCCCGCTGGCGGCCGAGCTCGTGACCGATCAGCTCGGCGATCTCCGGGTCGACCTCGCTCAGGGGTGCGCCGAGGACCGCCGTGGAATCACCGGGCGAAGCGGGTTCGTCAGCTGCCTGCAAGTCCGTCATCGCCGAGAGCGTAGGCATGGTCCACGGTCCGCACGTCAAAACCTGCCCCCCGCACCTTCGCGATGACGGCCTCGGCGTGATCAGGGTTGCGGGTCTCGAGGACGAGGTGCACCGCCGTCTCCCGCACGTGCAGGTCGAAGCCCTCGCGCAGGTGCAGCACGTCGACCAGGTTGGCGCCGCTCGAGCCGATGGAGCCGAGCAGGCTGGCCAGGCTGCCGGGCCGGTCGGAGATGCGGGCGTAGAGCACAAGGCGCCGGCCGGCCCGTGTCTCGTGGCGCCGGATCGCCGGTGCCAGCAGGCCGGTGTCGACGTTGCCCCCTGACAGGACGACGGCGGCCGTGCCGCCGCCCGGCATCGCAACGTTGCCGGCGAGCATGGCGGCGACCCCGACGGCACCGGCGCCCTCCACGACGAGCTTCGCCCGTTCGAGGATCAGGACCATGGCGTCGGCGATCTCGTCCTCGCCGACTGTGATCACCTCGTCGACGTACTTCTCGATGAGCGGGAGAGTGAGCTCTCCGGGCCGCTTCACAGAGATGCCGTCGGCGAGCGTCGGCTGTGCGAGCACCTCGACCGGGTGCCCGGCGGCGAGGGAGGCCGGGTAGGCGGCGACGTTTGCGGCCTGCACGGCGACGACCCGCACGGCGGGCCGGAGCGACTTGACCGCGCAGGCCACGCCTCCGGCGAGGCCGCCGCCGCCGAGCGGGATCACCACGAGGGAGAGATCCGGGACGTCCTCGAGCAGCTCGAGGCCGACAGAGCCCTGGCCGGCGATGACGGCCGGGTCGTCAAAGGGGTGCACAAGGACGGTGCCGGCCTCGTCTGCGCGCTGGCGCGCCATCACCAGGCAGTCGTCGATGCCGGTGCCGCCGAGGTGGACCGTCGCCCCGTAGGCGATGGTGGCGGCCGCCTTCGAGATGGAGGCCTCGAGTGGCATGAAGACCTCGCAGGGCACACCCGCCCGGGCGGCTCCGAAGGCGGCCGCCTGGGCGTGGTTGCCCGCGCTGGCGACGACGATGCCGAGCTTGGCGCGCTCCCCGAGGGAGGCCAGCTTGTTGGAGACGCCGCGGATCTTGAACGAGCCGGTCCGCTGCAGGTTCTCGGCCTTGTAGACCACGGCGACACCGGTCAGCTCGGAGAGAAACCGGGAGTTGAACATCGGGGTCCGGTTGGCGACGGCGTCGACGAACGGGCGCGCCCGTTCGATGTCCGAGAGCGTGGTGGGGCCGTTCTCCTCGCTGGCACTCACGGGAGGACCTCGGCCTCCCCCGGATCGGGGGGCGCCGCGGGCCTCTCCCGCCGGCTGACCGGCCAGGGCGGCTGCATCATTGCCGCGGTGAGGCGGCGGCCCGCCCGTCATCGAGGCTCTCCACCACCTTGACCATGAGCTCGCCCGCCTCGGTCGGGTTAGGGGCCACGATCACCCCCGCCGCCTCGAGCGCCTCGATCTTTGCCTTCGCCGTTCCCCTCGAGCCCGAGACGATGGCGCCGGCGTGGCCCATCTTGCGACCTTCGGGGGCGGTGACGCCGGCGACGTAGGCCACGACGGGCTTGGTCATCTCCGCCTTTATGTAGTCGGCCGCCCGCTCCTCACCGTCGCCGCCGATCTCGCCGATCATCATCACCGCCAGGGTCTCGGGGTCGGCCTGGAACGCCTGCAGGACGTCGACGAAGGTGGTCCCCGGGACGGGATCGCCGCCGATGCCGACACATGTGGTCTGGCCGACACCCTGCTGGGAGAGCTCGTGGAGAGCCTGGTAGGTAAGCGTGCCCGACCGGCTGACGATGCCGACCGGGCCGCCGGGCAGGGCGATGTCGCCCGAGGTGATGCCGATGTTGCACTTGCCCGGCGAGATGACGCCCGGGCAGTTCGGCCCGATGAGGCGGGTGCGGCCGAAGTCGCGGCGCAACAGAGCGGCGACGTAGGCCTCGTCCTTGGCGGGTATGTGCTCGGTGATGCAGACGATGAGCCGGATTCCTGCCGCGGCGGCCTGCAGGATGGCATCGGGGGCCGCCCGGGGCGGGACCACGACGAAGCTGGCGTCGGCGCCCTCGGCCGCCACGGCCGCTTCGACGGTGTCGTAGACCGGGATTCCTTCCACGTCCTGGCCGCCCTTGCCCGGCGTCACGCCGGCGACGACCTTTGTGCCGTACGCCCGGTTGCGCAGCCCGTGGAACCTTCCCTGCGAGCCGGTGAGGCCCTGCACGACCACCCGGGTGTTCTCGTCGACGAAGATGCTCATGCGGCGCTCGCAGCGATCTCCACGGCCGCCTTGGCGGCGCTGATCATGGTCAGCTCGGTCACGATGGAATCAGAGTGGGCCTCCTCGATGATCCGGTGCGCCTCGGCGGCATTCGTCCCGTCGAGGCGGAGGACGATGGGCGAGGCGAGCGCCACACGGCCGAGAGCAGTGAGGATTCCCCGGGCGACCTCGTCGCAGCGCACGATGCCGCCGAAGATGTTGACGAGGATCGCCCGCACCTTGGGGTCGGTGTTGATGACCTCGAGGGCGTTCGCCATCACGTCGGCGTTGGCGCCTCCTCCGATGTCGAGGAAGTTGGCCGCCGATCCGCCGACCTGGTTCACGACGTCGAGCGTCGACATGGCCAGGCCGGCGCCGTTGGCGATGATGCCGACCGAACCGTCGAGCCCGATGTAGTTGAGGCCTTTCTCCTTTGCGAGGCGCTCGCGGACGTCGACGTCACCGAAGTCGACGAATTCGGTCCACTCAGGATGGCGGAAGCCGGCGTCGTCGTCGAGGGTGACCTTGGCGTCGAGGGCGAGGACGTGGCCCTCGGTGGTGAGCACGAGCGGGTTCACCTCGACGAGGTCGGCGTCACCTTCCACAAAGCACCGGTACAGAGCGACGAGGGTATCGGCCGCCTCCTCCCGGGCCTCCTCGTCGAGCTCAGCCGCAGCCACCTGGGCGGCGGCTGCGGCCCGGTCGAGGCCGACGAGGGGGTCGATGTGCAGGCGGGCGATCGAGTCCGGGGCGGTGGCGGCCACCTCCTCGATGTCGATGCCGCCCCGCGCCGACACGAGGCAGAGGTAGACCTTTGCCGCCCGGTCGAGAGTGAAGCTGACGTAGTACTCCCGGGCGATGTCGGTCGCCTTCTCGATCCAGAGCCTCTTCGTCACATGGCCCTTGATGTCGAGGCCGAGGATGTTGCCGGCGTGCAGCTCGGCTTCCTCGCGATTGGCCGCCAGCTTCACCCCGCCCGCCTTGCCGCGCCCTCCCACCTGCACCTGGGCCTTCAAGACGACCGGATAACCGATCCGGTCCGCCGCCGCCACCGCCTCGGCGACGGTGTCGGCCGCCTCTCCGCTCGAGGTCGGCACGCCGAAGCGGGCGAAGTACTGCTTACCCTGGTATTCGTAGAGATCCACCGGGGACACTCCTTGTTCGTGGGGCCTGGCGGTCCCCGGTCAGTCAGTTGCGGTGCCGGCCCGCTCGCGGGCGTCGAGAGCGCTCTCGAGGAACCGGGCGATCTCGCCGAGGGGCGCCCCCGGTGTGAAGACGGCTGCCACGCCACCTTCTTTCAGGACCGGGATGTCCTTTTCAGGGATTATCCCTCCGCAGATCACGAGCACGTCATCGAGACCCTCGGCCCGGAGCCGCTCGATGACCTTCGGGACGAGCGTGAGGTGGGCACCGGAGAGAAGCGACAAGCCGACGGCGTCGGCATCCTCCTCCAAGACGGCCTGGACGACCTGCTCAGGCGTCTGGTGCAAGCCGGTGTAGACGACCTCGAAGCCGGCGTCCCGGAGAGCCCTGGCAATCACCTTGGCCCCTCGGTCGTGGCCATCGAGACCGGGCTTGGCGACGACCACGCGATATCGGCGTTCCATTCTCGGCTGATGCTACCTGTGGGCGTCGGCGGAGGCACAGCCGATGCCACAGGTGGGCGTCGGCGGCGGCTCGAACATCGGCCGCCCGCTCAGGCGCGCCTGAGGGGCGTCGCAGAAAGGATGAAGCGCCTCACGCGGCCCTCGATGAAGCGGACCTCTGCTCTGGCGTCGCCGCCTTCACCTTCGACGTGGGTCACGACGCCGGCGCCGAATCGGCTGTGCACGACGGCCTCCCCGGCGTGCAGGCCGAGCGCCTCAGCGCCTGTCGACTGCTCGGGCGCCGGCCGGTCGACGAGACCGCTCCCGCCACCGTTTGCCGGGGTGGTCGCCCCTCCGACGCCGGCGCCGGCGAGCCGCCCCCGGGCCGCGTAGCGCTCCGAGTAGTCCGAGTAGCGACCCGAAAAGCGGCCCCGCCCGAGAATCACGCCGCCGCCGACGTCCTCCATCAGGTCCTCGGGGATCTCCTTCAGGAACCGGCTCGGGATGCTGTCCTGGTAGGAACCGAAGAGCAGGCGTCTCCATGTGTGGGTGACGTAGAGCTGCCGCCGGGCCCGCGTGATGCCGACATAGCAGAGGCGGCGCTCCTCCTCCAGCTCGTCCGGCTCGCCGAGGGTCTGGTTGTGCGGGAATATCCCCTCCTCGAGCCCGGTGAGGAAGACCATCTGGAACTCGAGCCCCTTGGCCGCGTGGAGGGTCATGAGCGAGATGGTCGGGCCGTCGTCGAGCTCGTCGGCGGCGGCGGCGAGCGACGTCGTCTCCAGCATCTCCTCGGCGGTGGCGAACTCCGTCGCCACCGAGATCAGCTCGGCGAGGTTCTCGAGGCGGCCCTCGGCCTCGATCGCCTTGGCCCCGCCGTGCATGGCCTCGGCCTCGAGCATCTGCAGGTAGCCGGTCCGCTCGAGGAGATCCTCGATGACCTCGGCCGGCGGCCGCGAGGCCATCGCCTCGGCCGAGAGCTGCTCGAGCATGTCAAGGAAGAAACGGATGCCGTTCGCCGCCTTGCCCGTGGCCCCCGCCTGCTCGGCGTGCCGCAGAGTCTCGAGGAAGCCGATTCGTCTCTCCCGCGCGTATGCCACCAGGCGGGAGACAGTGGTGTCACCGACACCTCGCCGGGGCACGTTGAGCACCCGGCGGAGGGAGACCTCGTCCTCCGGGTTGACCACGAGCCGGAGGTAGGCAAGCGTGTCCCGGATCTCGCGGCGGTCATAGAAGCGGGTGCCGCCGATGACCTTGTAGGGCAGCCCCCGTTCCAGGAGCGCCGACTCGAGGGCCCTCGACTGGGCGTTGGTCCGGTAGAAGACGGCGATCTCGTTGTAGGGGACGGCGATGTCGCGCTGCTGCGTGCGTATCTCCTCGGCTACGAAGCTGGCCTCGTCGCGCTCGTCCTCGGCCCGGTAACGCCGGATCTTCTCGCCCTGGCCGAGCGAGCTCCAGAGATCCTTCGGCTGGCGGAGGAGGTTGTGGGAGATGACCGCATTGGCGGCGTCGAGGATCGTCTGGGTGGAGCGGTAGTTCTGCTCGAGGAGGATGATCGTCGCGTCCGGGTACATGCGCTCGAAGTCGAGGAGGTTGCGCATCTCGGCCCCGCGGAAGCGGTAGATGCTCTGGTCGGTGTCGCCGACGACGCAGACGTTCCGGCGCCTCTGACCGAGGAGCATTACGATCTCGTTCTGGGCGGCATTGGTGTCCTGGTACTCGTCGACAAGGACGTGCAAGAAACGTTCCTGGTAGTCGGCGAGAACCTCCGGATTCTCCCTGAACAGCTTGACCGTGCGCACGAGGAGGTCGTCGAAGTCCATCGCATTGGCTTCCACGAGGCGCCGCTCGTACTCGGCGAAGATCTCGGCGATGCGGCGCTCGTAGAGGGTCGAGGCGCGCCGCTCGTAGGCCTCGTGGTCGACGAGCTCAGACTTGGCCTGGCTGATGGCGCCGGCGACCGCCCGGGCCGGGTAGCGCTTCTGGTCGACGCCACGGTCGTCGAGTACATGCTCGACGAGCCGGCGGGAGTCACCGTCGTCATAGATCGTGAAGTTCGGGCGGTAGCCGATCGCCTCGGCGTTGCGCCGGAGGATCCGCACGCAGGAGGAATGGAACGTCGATACCCACATCCGTCCCGTGTCCTCCCCGACGAGCTCGAGCACCCGTGAGCGCATCTCGTCGGCCGCCTTGTTGGTGAACGTGATGGCAAGGATGCGCCACGGGGCGACGCCGCCGGCGACGAGGTAAGCGATCCGACGCGTGAGGACCCTCGTCTTGCCGGACCCGGCGCCGGCAATGACCACGAGCGGCCCCTCGCCATGGAGCACCGCCGCCCGCTGGCCCGGGTTCAGGCCGGCGAGGAGCTCGTCCGCCTCGAGGGGAGCCGCCGGGGCGGCCGCCTTGCTGTCCTTGGAGGCGCCGCCATCGGCGCGGAGCGCCGGCAGGCTATGGAAGTCGCCGAACAGGTCCCATTCGTCGTCTCCGGGCCCTCCCATCACCCCCGAGCCTACCGGCGGTGCCTGTCCGGCCTGGGGTGCCCGGTTGGCGTCGGCGCACCGGCAGGGCTCAGCCTCTCACCGCCACCTCGGCCTTGTGGAACTCCCGCGTGTTGGCGTACCCGCACATCGCCATCGCTGCCCGGAGGGCCCCGAACAGGTTGACCCGCCCGTCCTCGCCGGTGGGAGGGGCCGGCCCGAGCAGCACCTCGGCGAGCGTGCCCTGCACTGGCACCGGCACCCGCCCTCCCCGGGGCAGGCTCGCGTGGCCGGCGGACATGTCCCAGTACCAGCCGTGCCCGGGCGCCTCGGAGGCGGCGGCGAGGGGCGCCCCGATCATGACCGCGTCGGCGCCGCACGCGATCGCCTTGGCGATGTCGCCCCCGGTCGTCATGCCCCCGTCCGCGATCACCTGGGCGTAGACGCCAGTCTCTTCCAGGTGCCGGCGCCGTGCCCCGGCGACATCTGCGATCGCCGTCGCCTGCGGCGGCCCGAGGCCGAGGACGGCCCGGGTCGTGCTGGCGAAGCCGGTGCCCACGCCGACCAGTATCCCGGCTGCGCCGGCGCGCATCAGGTGGAGCGCGACCTGATGGGAGGCGCACCCTCCGACCACGACCGGGATGTCGTACTCGCGGATGAACCGCTTCAGGTTGAGCGGCTCGCTCCCGCTCGAGACGTGCTCGGCCGACACCACTGTCCCCTGCACGACGAGAAGATCGAGCTCCGCCTCGATGACGGTCTTGGCGAACTGTGCCGTTCGCTGCGGTGAGAGCGAGGCGCATGTCACCACGCCGCCCTCCGCCACCTGCCGGATGCAGGCCCCTACGAGGTCGGGCCGGACGGCCTCGGCGTAGAGCTGGCGAAGCCGGCCGGTGACGGCGTCGTCCGGGAGCGAGGCGATCTCCTCGAAGAGCGGTGCGGGATCCTCGTAACGGGTCCAGAGCCCTTCCAGGTTGAGCACGGCGAGCCCGCCGAGGCGGCCTATCGCGACGGCCGTAGCCGGGCTGACGACTGCGTCAGTCGCCGACACCATGAGGGGAAGCGCCATCGTGTAGGCGTCGATGGCCCAGGACAGGTCGACGTCGTTCGGATCCCTCGTCCGCCGTGACGGGACAAGGGCCAGATCGTCGAGGCTGTAGGCCTGCCGCGCCGACTTGCCACTGCCGATCTCGATCTCAGCCAACCGTTGGCACCCCGACACCACATAAGCACCCCGCCGGGCACGCCGGCGAGTCGGGCCTCACGAGCCGGCGGGGTCGGAGGCGAGAAGGACCGCTGACAGCAGCTGGCGGAGGATGCCGGCGGTCATGCCCCAGATGACGTCGTCGGGGAGGGCGCCCCGGTGGGCGAAGAACGACAGAACGCGGCTGCCCTCGCCGGGCATGTCCCATCGCTCCTCCCAGTAGGCACCGTCCTCGGCCAGATCTGCCAAGGTCACGACGAGAAGCTCGTCCACCTCGTGGGGCTGCGCCCGCAGGCCGGAGGGGGGCGCTGCCAGGACGCCGAGGTAGGGCGCGATGCGGCCACCGCGCCGCGTCCGGGACACCATCTCCATCCTCCCGAGCACCCTGACCGAGGCGGCGGGGAGAGCCACCTCCTCTTCGGCCTCCCGCAGGGCCGCCTGCACCGCCGCCTCGCGCCGCTCGAGGCCGCCTCCCGGGAAGGCGATGTCGCCCGGATTCCTGGCGAGAAAGTGCGAGCGGCGGATCAACAGGACGCTCGTCTCGCCGTCCTGTTCGAAGAGCGGGACGAGGACGGCGGCCGCCGGACGCTCCTCGGGCTCCTCCTCGGCCGGCGAGAGGACGGGCGCGAGGGCCGTCGCGACCTGCTCGAGACGGATCGGGCGGCGCCTCTCGGTGGCCAGGCCGGCCCACGGCGCAATCCCCCCGGGTACCGTCCCGTGCGGGCGCGGGATGTGCTGGCGGAACTGCCGGCCCGACATTTGCGCAGCCTAATGGCTCAGGGCGACACCGCACGGGTAGACGCCGAGGTCCACCCGAGGTCATGCGACCCCGGTCGCCAGGCGGTCCTCAGCCGGGCCAGCCGGTGGGCACAGCGTGAGCCGGTCCAGACGGCCCGATCGCCGGACGCGCCGTGAGCCGGGCCAAGCGGCCCGGCTCACGGCGTCTGCTACGAAAGTTGTGGGCGGCGCCGCTGAGCGGCGGCCGTCCACCGGGCTACATCATGCCCATGCCGCCCATACCACCCATACCGCCCATGCCACCGCCGCCACCGGCGGGCATCTCCGGCCTCTTCTC
>Ga0182024_10002342_pt1 | contig 47271 bp, 45 predicted proteins | sample P32metaG_FD_120480 | JGI IMG/M metagenome (GOLD analysis project Ga0182024, IMG submission 120480) | Permafrost microbial communities from Stordalen Mire, Sweden - P3-2 metaG (Illumina Assembly) | ecosystem: Environmental > Terrestrial > Soil > Wetlands > Permafrost | place: Sweden: Stordalen... | reverse complement strand
TCCCCTTCGGTGTTCCTGCATGCACTCGCCACGATGCTCCTTCGGCTCGGTCTGCGCGGCGCTCATGCGCCGCTTCTGCGTTAAGCCGAGCAAAGCCGCTCAGACGCAAGCCATGCGGCGATCGGGCGTGAGGTCCAACGAGCTCGCGCCCCGATCGGCCAGAGCGAGAGTCATCCCGCCAGCACCGGCGGTCCAGCATTCGAGCCGGGCAAGGCGCTGAGGGGTGCGCGGGACGGTGTTCAGCCCCAGCCCCGCTGGCCGGCTTGTGAAGCAACCGCCTATCGGCGTGGTCGGGCGCCGGCGCCAGGCGCTACTGAGCTGGGGCCCTCCGGCGACCGAGACGCCCGCTTCGGTGGAAAGCAGTCGCGAGCCGAGGGGCTGGCCGGACGAGTGCTTTTCGTCCAGAGCACAAGCCCGACCCCGAGGTTCGCTTGCGCTCGCATTGCTCGGCAATGCAGGCGTAAGCCGTGCAGAACCCCTGGCTCGTGTACGAAGTCGCCGTCGAACGCCGGGGTACGTTCGCGCCTGCGGGCACCGCCTACGCTCGCTCCCGACCGTGACGGCGAGACTCCAGGCGCGACAATCGCGTTCATCTTGACGTGGTAGACGCGGCCCTCGGCGATCAGCTCCTTCGGCGGCCCCCAGGGCTTGCCGTTGTGCTCGGTGGGAGCCTCGAAGCGCCAGTCGCGGTAGTAGAGGACGCGCCGGCGCTTGCTGACGTCGTAGGCCTCCTGGTACGGCGCGATCGAGCCGGACTTCTCGAAGCGCGCCGTCTTCTCGGTGAACACGCGCTTGTAGTAGACCGGGATCTTCTGGTTGGCCGGGTGCGTGATGATCTCGACGACCTCGCGCACGCGCAGGTGCGTGACCTTCATCGTCGGCGGCTCGAGCTCGTCGCGGCCTTTCCCTGAGGCGCCGATTTCGGTCTCCGGCGGCTCGCCCTCCTGGCGGAACATCAGGAAGAACAGGTTGCCCTGGACGGTCTTCTCCTCGTGGCACTCGCGCAACGCCTTCTTCGAGGTCAGCGCGGCTTGGTTCTCCGGGTCGTTCCAGAAGCGCTTGATCAGGTCCTCGGCGCGGCCCTGGTCGTCGTCGTCGCCCGTTTCGCGGTCCTCGCGGTAGCGCGGCATCGGCACACCCTGGCGGAAGATGTAGTTGGTGCGGATCTTGACCGAGCGCTTGATGATCGGGTCGTCGAAGAAGAAGCGGTAGGCGCGTTCGATGTACTGTTCGCGGGCTTCGCGCGTCGGCTCGAAGTAGTTCTGCATCGTGCCGCCGGCGATGTCCGACCAGCCGACGTTCTCGAGCGCGCGCTGGATGAGCTTCGCGTCGGCGCCCTCTTCGAGGAGCTCCTCGCGCTCGTCGCGGTAACCGAAGATCTCGGCTGCCGCCTCGCGCAGTGTGTCACGCAGGCCCATCGCGCCTCGCCAGCTGACGCTGTCTGTAGGTCCGCATAGGTCCACGTTAGGGCCCGAGTTCTCAGGACGTCAAGGACCACGTCAGCGAAGCGCGCGCGGTCAGGATCGAGTTAGACGAAGACACTCCCCGCTGCCGGCCTGCCCGTCACTCCGAGACGACGAACGCCGCCCAAAACCACGTCCAGGCACGCGACGCCCAGAGTTTACGGGGGCGCCATCGAAGGACGCCTTGGCGACGTCCATTTGACGGCGGTTGTCCCCACCGGTTGTCCCCAAAGGGGTATTTAGGCCTGTTCCCCGCCCGCTGACTCACAAGAAAGGCAACGGTTTGCGGGCCTTTCTTTCAGTGGGCCCGCCTGGACTCGAACCAGGGACCTACCGATTATGAGTCGGCAGCTCTAACCAACTGAGCTACGGGCCCGCCTCGCGCGAACCGGCCGCGCGATCCCCGGGACGCTACCAGCGAGATGTGGAATGCTCCCGCTCGCCGCCTCAATGGGAGTGCCGGCGCCCATTCCAGTCACCGAGCAGGGGGAGAGCAGATGGCAGAGCGAGCAGCGATCGTCACAGGGGCATCGTCCGGCATAGGGCTGGCCACGGCCCGGGTGCTTGCCGAGGAGGGGTTCGCCCTGACGATGGCGGCCCGGCGCCCCGAGAAGCTCGAGGGAGCCGTCGCGGGCCTGAAGGCGGACGGGTTCGACGTTCAGGCCGTCGCCGCCAACGTCGCCGATGAGGCCGCGATCGTGAGCGTCGTCGACGCCCACCGCGACCGCTACGGCCGGCTTGACGTGCTCGTCAACAACGCGGGCGTGGGAATCGGCTCACAGGTCGGGGAGATACAGACCAAGCACGTGGACATGCAGCTTTCCATCAACCTTCGCTCGATCGTGCTCTTCTACCGCGAGTGCCTGCCGATGCTCCAGGCGGCCGCCGCAGAGCATCACAACGCGCTCGTGGTCAACACCTCCTCGATCTCCGGCAAGCACGGCGAGCCCTGGCTGGCGGTCTACTCCGCCACCAAGCACGGCGTGGTCGGCTGGACCGAAGGCATGAACAAGGAACTCGGCTCTCAGGGCATCAAGTCGACCGCCCTCTGCCCCGCCTTCGTCGACACGCCCATGACCGACTTCGTCAAGGAGCAGGTCCCGGCGGATGAGATGATCCAGGCACAGGACATAGCCGAGGCCGTGCGGTACCTGCTGAAGGTGTCGCCCGCCTGCGTGATCCCCGAGATGATGTTCGTGCGCCCCGGCGACGCCCTCTAGAGCTCGCCCGGGCCCGCGCGGGCTCGATCAGCCCCGCGAGGAGACCGGCGAGCGCGGCCGGCGATCGGTGGCCTCGGCCGGGTTGTCTGCCCACGGCAGCCGCCCCTTCAGCCCACGCAGCCGTCTTGCCAGGATCTCGCCCGAGGGGTCCGCTTCCTCCGCGAGCCTTCGGCGCGAGCGCAGGCGCCTGCCTGTCAGCTCGCGGTGCTCGGCGATCGCCCGGTCGAACTCCAGGCGGCTCGAGCTTTCGAGGCTGTCCTTCAGCTGGCCGATCAGAATGTCGAGCTCGCGCCGGCTGGCGCGCCGCGCCCGGCGACCCGCTCGCGTGAACCGGTCCCAGGCCCTTGCGAAGGACAGGAGGTCGGTGCGCCCTCCGCAGCGATGGGCGGCCAGCATCGGGCAGACGCCGCCCGCCCGGTCGACGTATGCGCCCACGATGATCCGCTCGTTGCTCTGAACACCATCAAGCATGGCCCTGCGGGTGGAAACGGGCATGCAGTCGATCGTGAGGCGCAGGTCCTCCACGAGCCGGCCGCGGGATTGGCGACGATTTGCCATAGGCTGTCATCCGCAGCGCGTCCCGGAGGGCGGGCGGCCCGGATGCGCGCCCAAGGGTAGGACCCGCGTCCCTCTCACACAACAATTCCCTCCCGCTGAAAGGAAACTTGCACATGAAGCTCGGCGTGCACATCGGCTACTGGGGCATGGGCCTCGGCTCCGAGGACCAGCTGGAGATCGTCCAGGAGGCCGAGCGGCTGGGTTATGACTCGGTCTGGGCCGCCGAGGCCTACGGGTCCGATACGGCGACCGTGCTCGGCTGGCTTGCCGGCCAGACCTCCACCATCCGCCTCGGCGCCGGCATCTTTCAGATGCCCGCCCGCTCCGCCGCCATGACCGCGATGACGGCCGCCACGATCGACCAGCTCTCCGGCGGGCGCATGATCATCGGCATCGGCTCCTCCGGGCCGCAGGTGGCCGAGGGCTGGCACGGGCAGCGCTTCGCCAAGCAGCTGCAGCGAACCCGCGAGTATGTGGCCGTCATCCGCATGGCCCTGGCCCGCGAACGCGTCGAGTTCCACGGCGAGACGCTCGAGCTGCCGCTGCCCGACGGGCCCGGCAAGGCGCTCAAGCTCACCATCTCTCCGGTCCAGGAGCGCATCCCCATCTACCTCGCCGCGATCGGGCCGAAGAACACCGCCCTGGCGGGCGAGATCGCCGACGGCTGGATCCCCACGCTGTTCTCCCCCCAGCATGTCTCCGAGCTGCGACCGCTGCTCGAGGAGGGCGCCGCGCGCGCCGGGCGCACGCTCGAGGGCTTTGACATCGCGCCCACCGTCCAGGTGTTCGTGACGGACGATCTCGAGGGCGCCCGCAACGCCATGAGGCCCTTCATCGCGCTCTACGTTGGCGGCATGGGCTCGCGCAAGCAGAACTTCTACAACCAGCTCGTCTGCCGCTACGGCTTCGAGGCGCAGGCCCGCCAGATCCAGGATCTCTACCTCGAAGGCAAGCGTGAGGAGGCCATGGCCGCCATCCCGGACGAGCTCATCGACAGCGTCGCGCTGTGCGGCCCTCCCGATGCCGTTCGCGAGCGCCTGGCCGTATACCGGGATGCCGGCGTGGGCACGCTCGGGGTGACCCCCATCGCCTTCACCAAGCCCGAGCGCCTCGAGCAGCTGCGGCTGGTGGCAAAGCTCGCATCGGCCTAGCATCGTGCGCGTACTGCTGGGCGCCTTCGGCGATCCCGGCCACGCCTTCCCCATGATCGCCCTCGGCCGCGCCCTCGCGGCCTGCGGCAACGAGGTCACCCTCCAGACCTGGGTGCGCTGGCGCGGGGACGTCGAGGCGGAGGGCCTCACCTTCGCGGCCGCTCCGGAGTATCAGGTCTTCCCCTCGGGCTCTGAGCCGCTCGACTTCTACGAGGCCGTCGTCCAGGCGACCGCGGACACGGTCCCGCTCGTCCGCGACACGCGCCCGGACGTCGTCGTCGCAGACATCCTCACGCTTGCCCCCGCGCTCGCCGCCGAGCTCGAGGGTGTCCCCCACGCGACCCTCGTCCCCCACGTCTACCCGCCCGGCGAGCCGGACTTCCCGGTCTACTCGCTCGGCGCACGCCTTCCCCGCACCGCCCTCGGGCGTGCAATGTGGCGCCGCGCCCACGGGCCGCTGGCCAGGGGCTTGGAGCTGGGACGCCGGGAACTCAACGACACGCGCTCGAGGCTCGGCCTCGAGCCGCTCGACTATCTGCACGGCGGCATCAGCCGGTCCCTCGTCATCGTCGCCACGTTCCCGGCGCTCGAGTACCCCCGCGCCTGGCCCGAGCATGTGCACGTGGTCGGCCCGCTCATGTGGGAGCCGCCGACCGAGGACGTCGAGCTCCCGCCGGGCGAGGGTCCGCTCGTGTTGGTGGCGCCCTCGACGGCACAGGACCGCGAGCAGCGCATGCTCGCAGCGGCCCTGCGGGGCCTGGCCGATCTTCCCGTACGGGTGCTTGCCACCTCCAATCGTCGCCCGCCTCCCCGTCCGCCGCCGCTGCCGGACAACGCCCATATGGTCGACTGGGTCTCCTACTCGCGCACCATGCCCCACTGCGATGTGGTCGTCTGCCACGCCGGCCACGGCACCATGGTCCGCGCCCTGGCCTCGGGCTGCGCCGTCGTGGCATGCCCCGCCGTTGGAGACATGAACGAGAACGCCGCCCGCCTCGACTGGGCCGGGGCCGGCGTGCGCGTCCCCCGGCGTTTCGTCTCGCCCCGCGTCCTCAGGCTGGCGGTCGAGCGTGCTCTCGGCGAGCCGTCCATCCGTCTGAGGGCCCGCGAGCTGTCCGGCTGGGCGGCATCGCATGACGCTGGGGCCGCCGCCTCGGCCCTCGTGGAGCAGCTGGCGGCCTGAAAGTGAGCTCTGGGGGTGGGACTCGAACCCACAACCTTGACCTTAACAGGGTCCTGCTCTGCCATTGAGCTACCCCAGATCACCTCATTTGGGTTACCACGGGATAGAGCTCGTACCACTCTCCACCTCCGCGTGGCAATTAGAGCACAACAGAACGCACTTGCGGATCTCGGCACGGAGGCGCTCAATGCTGCGGGCCATGCCACCCGCGGCCACTCCGAACTCCTTTGCCTCCGAGTCTAGGTGGTGAAACTCGAGGGCCGCAGCGCATCGGTCATAGCCGCAGAGACAACAGCATCCGCCAGCCTCGCGGACGAGCAGCTCCTTCACCTTGCGACGCCGCCGCACCACGCCCTCCTGGCGACATCTCTTGCACCGATAGTACCCGCGCGGTTCACGCACATGCGAGCTCTCGCCGTGCCGCGGACAGCGCAGCGTGGCCGTCGCCAGCCCCGCTTCCCGGGCCTCGCGCGCGCCTGCTCGAGATCGAGCGCCTGTCGTGCCTTGTGTACGGAGCCCGTACCTACCGAGCCAATGCCGAACAGACGCCTTGCTGCGTGCGACGTCCTCGGCTATCTGGGCAATCGAAGCGCCCTCTGAAATCAAGCGCTCAAGGTGGGCGCGGTCGAGCGCTCCCCGCCTCGCGCACTTGGCCTGGTTCACCGGCTGCAGCCCGTGCTTCTTGACCCAGTAGCCGACCGTCGCTTCATGCAAGCCAACGCGCCTGCCGATCTCGGCGAGGGAAATGTCTTCGCTCAAGAACCGCTTCAGTGAAGGGCGATCCATGCACCGAATTCTCGTCGGCGCTTGGGACGGAACGACACGAACATACGTTCGGCTCCGTGTCGGCGGTGCTACCCCGCCCTGTCCCCCGTCTCCTCCAGCACCCGTTCGTTGGCGTGGTCGAACTCGCGCTTGACCTCGGCCCGGCGCTGGGCCAGCGCGCTGACATCGCCGTCGTGCTGCCCGCGGGCCTGATGGATCTTGCGGTCCATGCGCGCCATCTCGAGCTGCAGGCGCTGCACCTCGAGCATCGCCGGGCGGGTCTCTTCCCGGCCCGCCTGCACGGTCAGCTCCGCCAGCAGCTGCTTCAGCTCGGGATCCTCGTCCAGCCCCCCCTCGCCTTCGGACGGGCTCGCCATGGGCTCCTGCAGGCTGCCCTCGCGAAGGTGCCTGGCGGCCCGGCGCAAGAGCTCGCTGGCGAAGTGCTCGTCCACGTCGATGCTCTGCAGGGCCACGGCCCCCTCCTGCGGCGAGGCGATGCACAGCGCGAGGAACGCCCGCTCGGTGTCCTCCCTGCCGGAGAGCCCCCGCACGCGGGCGCCCGAGGTATCCGGCGGCCGCGCCCCCGTCGCCTGCGTGTCCTCGCGAGGGCCGCGTCCACGGCGCCCGGCCGAGGACAGTCGCTGCTCGAGAATGCTCCCCTTGACCGCCAGGCGGCTCGAGACGAGTTCGGTCAGCTCCATCCGCATGGCGCTCGGCTCGAGCTGGGCGAACACCGGCGCCAGTTCATCGATCATGCGGTCCTGGCCTTCAGGGCTTGAGTGATCCCCGTTCGCAAGCACCCGTTCCACGCGAAAGCGCAGGAAGTGAACCGAGGCCTTCACCGCCTCGCTCATCGCCTCCGGCCCATCGCGTTGCACGAGCTCCGCCGGGTCGCTACCAGCTGGGAGCGCCACGACGCGCAGCTCCAGCTTGCGCTTCGCCGCCAGGGTGGAGGCGCGCAACATCGCCTCCTGACCGGCGCTGTCGGCATCCAGGGCGAGCAGCACCGTCTGGGCCATGCGCGCGAGCTCTCCCACCTGATCGCCCGTCAGGGCCGTGCCCATCAGGCCCACCGTGTTGCGCATGCCCGCCTGGTGCAGGGCGATGGTGTCGGTGTAGCCCTCGCACAGGATCGCCTGGCCGGCGCGCGTGGCGAAGGGGCGCGCGAGGTCGGCGCCATAGAGGTGAAGGCCCTTGTGGTAGACGTCGTTGTCAGAGGTGTTCAGATACTTCGGGGCCCCGGCCGGAGCGCCGGACGCGGCCCCGCCCACCGCCGGCGGCTCCTCGCGCATGGCGCGTGCGCCGAACCCCAGCACGTGCCCGCGGATGTCGGCGAGCGGGAACATGATGCGCGCGCGGAAGCGGTCATAGGGCTGGCCGTTCTGCTTGGAGCGCTGCGCCAGTCCCGTCGCATACAGCTCCTGCTCTGAGAATCCACTCCTGCGGGAGGCCGTCAGCACGCGGTCCCACGCGCTGGGGGCGTAGCCGACCCGGAACTCCCTCAGAATCTCCTCGCCGAGACCCCTCTCGGCCAGATACTCGCGGGCGCGCTTGGCCTCTGTTGACTCCCACAGGTAGCGCTGGTAGTAGGCGGTCGTGCGGGCGAGCAGCTCGAGCAGCCGCTCGCGCCGGCGCCGGCGCTCGGCCTCGCGGGGGTCCTCCTGCTCGCGCTCGAGCTCCACCCCGTAGCGTTCGGCCAGCAGCTCGAGGGCCGCCTTGAAGTCCACGCCCTCGGTCTCCTGCACGAATGTGAACACGTCGCCGGAGGCCTGGCAGCCGAAGCAGTGGTAGACCTTCTGGGCCGGATCGATCCCGAACGACGGCGTCCGCTCGTCGTGAAACGGGCACAGGCCCTCATAGCGCGCCGGGCCGGCCCGCCGCAGCTCCGTGCGGGCGGAGACCAGCTCCACGAAGTCGACCGCGTCGCGCACGCGATCCTTGGAGTCGTTCGTGTAGAGGGCCATGACCGCCACGCTAGCGGGCGAAGGCCTGCGGCACCTCGAGCTCGGTGTACTCCCTGATGCAATAGCGGTCGGTCATGCCGGCGAGGTAGTCGGTGACACGGCGTGCCAGATCGCGCTCGGCCTGCGAGGCCCCGGCCCCGCCGGCCGAGTCGAGCTCGTCCTCGGGAGCGGGAGCCGAGGGCAGGAGCTCCGGGCGCGCGACATAGTGCTCGAACAGCCTGCGCACGACCCCCGCGATCTTCGCGTGCTCGGCCCGCACCGCGGGACCGAGGTAGACGCGCTCGAACATGAAATCGCGCAGCTCGTCCATCGCCGCGCCGGCCTGCGGTCCCTGCACGATGTCCCCGGCCATCGCGGAATGCTCGACCATGTCGTGCACGAGCGCGTCAATCCGCGCCGATCCGCTGTTGCCGAGCACCGCGATCGGCTGCGCCGGCAGCTCCCCCTCGCGCAGAAGCCCCGCCCGCACCGCGTCGTCGATGTCGTGGTTGATGTAGGCCACACGATCGATCACCCTCACGATCCGCCCCTCGAGCGTTTCCGGCAGCGGCGCGCGGCTCGAGTGCCGTGCGATGCCGTCGCGCACCTGCGAGGTGAGGTTGAGGCCGTCTCCGTCGCGCTCGAGATGCTCGACCACCCGCAGCGAGTGCTCGTAGTGGCGAAAGTCCTCCCCGAAGCGCTCTTTCAGGCAGCTGTCAAGCACCTCCTCGCCGATGTGGCCGAACGGCGGGTGCCCGAGATCGTGCCCGAGGCCGACCGCCTCGACCAGGTCCTCGTTAAGGCGCAGCGCCCTGGCGACCGTCCGCGAGATCGTGGTGACCTCGAGGGTGTGGGTGAGCCGGGTGCGATAGTGGTCCCCCCGAGGGGCCACGAACACCTGCGTCTTGTGGGTCAGGCGGCGGAACGCCTTGCAGTGCACGATCCGGTCGCGATCGCGCTGGAAGGGCGTGCGCAGGCCGCAGTCCTCCTCCGCACGCGCCCTCTGCGCCGGATATGAGCGCGCCGCCAGCGGCGAGAGGGTCTCCTGCTCATGCTCGCGCCAGCGCTCGGCGAAACCGGGGGCGACGGTGTCCTTCCCGCTGGCGATGCTCACCGTCGCTCAGGGCTCGCGGTGCCAATCGCCGCGCATGCCGAGCTTATGCGCCCAGTGATGCCAGCCCTTCATCTCGCCCGGATCCTCGTCGTAGACCGGGGCTCCACCACCGGGCTCGGGCAGGCTCTGGGCCGCAGCGGAGTCGATCTTCAGATCGACTCCGTGCTCGTGCAGGCTCGCGACCTCTTCGGCCAGCACGAATCGCCGCCCATGGGCGGTGGTGATCACCAGACCGTGGAAGATGTCCTTCTCGGGCGCGGCAACGACATGGTGGACGGTTCCCACCTGCTCGCCGTCGGACGCCAGCACGGGAACGCCCTTTTCGAGCACCTCATAGGCAACGGGAAATCCCTCGTCCACAACCCCCCACGATACAGCCACCGGCGCCGGGAACCGGCGCAAGCAGGCCCGCCAGGCGAATCCCGGCCAGGTCCCTCAGCGCGACCGGCCGGCGGCCGGCATCAACCGCACGTGCGCGTGGTGCTCGAGGGTCGCCGCAATTGCCCGCTCCACCTGCGAAAGGGCCGCCTCGGGCGCCTCGGGCGCGTCACCCAGGGGACGGCCGAGCGCGTCGGCCATGAAGCGATAGGCCGGCTCTTCCAGTGGAAACGATGCCGCCTCGCATGCGCCGCACACCACTCCCCCGGCCGCCCCCGAGAACCCCACGAGGTGCTCGCGCTCGCCACAGGCCGCACACGCGCCGAGCTCGGGCGCGAGACCCGCCGCGATCATGAGCTTCAGGCGAAACGCGAGGGTGGCCGAGCGGCCGGTCGGCGCCTGCCCGGCGCCCGCGGCCTGCTCGTTCAGCAGCGACAGCTTCCGGCAGAGCAGGTTGAACACGCCCGGATGGGGCTCGGATGTCTCGAACAGCCGCCCTACCGCGTCGCACGCCCGCGCGGCGGCGTCGAGCGCGCGGGCGTCGCCCCTCAGGCTGGCGTGACCGTCGAGGGTCAGCGCGCCCGTGACCGTCAGCAGCTCGCTGCGCCCTTCGTGCAGCTCGATGCGCAGGCGAAAGAACGGCTCGAGGCGCCCTCCGAAGCGGCTGCGCGCGCGGCGCACACCCTTGGCGATCGCGCTCACGCGCCCGCGATCCGGCGTGTACAGGTGCAGGATCCTGTCGGCCTCGCCGTAGCGCATGGAACGCAGCACCACCGCCTCGGTCTTGACAGCTCTACCAGCCATACCGGTGATATTGATCCATGCATCAGACGGCGGGGTGCCTTCAGTGCTCTGAGACCGCGGAGCCGGCCGACATGCGCCGCCGCCCTCGATCCGGGTGGTGGGTCAGCCTGGATGGCGGGCGAACCAAGCCGCCCAGCCAAGACCGATGAGAATCCCCGTGGCCGCCACCAGTCCGATGCTCGCCAGCAGGCCGGCGCGCAACAGGCTCGCGAGGGTGAGGCCCAGGATCGCCGCAACGACCCACAGCAGGACCTGCTGAGTTGGAGTCGGCCGAGGCATCCTCGCGGAGAGTAGCCTCAATCTCGAGGCTATACTTTATGAAGTAATGAACGGGGTCACCGTGTATACGACCGAGCCATGCTCATTCTGCGCCCGCGTCAAGGGCCTTCTGAAGGCACGGGGCGTGGAGTTCGCGGAGGTCAACCTCTCCAAGGACGCCACCGGCCGGATGGAGCTCGCTCAGCGGACGGGGATGATGAGCTTTCCCCAGGTGCTAGTCGGAGACACGCTGCTCGGCGGGTTCGCCGAGTTGCAGGCGGCCGCCGACAGCGGCACGCTGGAGGATCTGCTCGCCGCCTAGCCCGGTTGCGCTCTCGCCTGGCCGCGCCGGCGGCGGGGTCGCCGCGGTCGCGGCTGGCAGGTCTCGCAGACGTAGGTGCCGCGCCCTGCGACGACCATCTTTACGATCGTGCTCCCGCATTTCGTGCAGGGCTCTCCAGCGCGGCCGTAGACGAGGAACTGGTCCTGAAAGGAGCCCTCGACCCCGTCGAGATGGCGGTAGTCGTCGATCGTGGCCCCGCGCGCGTCGATGCCGGCGAGCAGCGCGTCCACCACGGCCTCGCGCAGGGCTGTGCACTGGTCCGCGGACAGCCGGCCGGCGGGGCGCAGCGGATGGATGCCCGCGCGGTGGAGGGCCTCGTCGGCGTAGATGTTGCCCACCCCGGCGATCCTGCGCTGGTCGAGCAGCAGCGCCTTGATCGGGGCCGTGCGATTGCGCGTGAGCGCGCGCAGGTGCTCGCTCGTGAAGCCTTCGTCCAGCGGCTCGAGGCCGAGCCGCGCGGCGAGGAACTCATCGAGCGCCGTCGAGCCCAGCAGCAGCTCGCCGGTGCCGAAGCGGCGCGGATCGACGATCACGAGGTTGTGCCGGGCACTCAGGCTCGCGCCGCGCCGCCCGCCGGCGCCGGCGCTCCCGGAGCCCGCCCGCGCGAACCGCAGGCGCACGCGGGTATGCGCGGGCTCGGGATCGGGCTCTGACAGCACCACTCCGGTCATGCGCAGGTGCTGGGCGAGGTGTACGTCGCCCTCGAAGCTCCACAGCAGGTACTTTCCCCGCCGCCCGAGCGCCTCGACGCGCCGGTTCTCGAGGGCCGATGAGAGCTCCTGCGGAGCGATCGGGCGCGACCAGCGCGGGTCGAGGATCTCCAAGCGCTCGAGCCTTGATCCCTCGACCAGCGGAGCGAGCTGGCGTCTGATCGTCTCGACCTCGGGTAGCTCGGGCATTGCGGCTAGCTTATGAAGGAACCTCCGGGAAGCTCATCGGAGTCCCTGCCCGACAGCCAGCGCAGGGCGCTGGCGCCGACGTCGGCGAGCGGGCCGTCGTGACTCCTGTCCACGGGCCGCTCCCCGGCCGCCCGCCTGCGCAGCATCTCCCCGGATGCGGCCAGCAGCGGCACGTACTCGCGCGTATGGTCGGTGCCCGGGTGCGCCGGATCCACTCCATGGTCGGCCGTCACGATCAGGAGGTCCCCGTCCCGGATGCGCGCCAGCAGGCGGGCCACGGCGGAATCGATGTCCCGCAGGGCCCGGCCGAAGCCGGCGACGTCCTTGCGGTGGCCGTAGTCCTGGTCGGTCTCGATGAGGTTCGCGAACACGAGCCCGCGCTCGAGCTCGCAGAGCAGCGCCTCAACCGTCTGGAGGGCCTCGGCGTTTGTGGCGCCGGGATGCGATTGCGTGACCCCGACCCCGGCAAACAGGTCTGAGATCTTGCCGATGCCGTGCACCTCGACGCCTGCGGACTGGAGCTCCTGCAGGTAGCTGCGCCCGGGCGGGCGCACCGCGAAGTCGTGTCGCCCCCGGGTGCGTTCGAAGGCCCCCTCGGCGCCCGCGAACGGTCGTGCGATCACCCGCCCGACCGCGTGCTCGCCGCCCATCGCCTCCCGAGCCGCCGCGCACGCGCGATAGAGCTCCTGCATGGGCACCCGCTCCTCGTGCGCTGCGAGCTGCAGAACGGAGTCCTGGGAGGTGTAGAGGATGAGCGCGCCCGTGCGCAGATGCTCAGAGCCGAAGTCCTCGATCGCGGCGATCCCGTTGCTGGGGCGATTGCAGATGACCTCGTGGCCCATCGCCGCCACGAGGCACTCGATCACATCCGCTGGAAAGCCGTCCGGGTAGGTCGGCAGCGGATGCTCGAGCACCACGCCCATCAGCTCCCAGTGTCCGGTCGCCGAGTCCTTGCCCGGCCCCAGGCGGTGCAAACGGCCATGGATCACCGGGTCGGCGGCCGCCGCGACGCCGCGCAGGGGGACGATCGAGCCCAGGCCGAGCGCGGCGAGCGTGGGGAGCTCGAGGCCGCCCACCGCCTCGGCGACGTGGGCCAGGGTGTTCGTGCCCTCGTCCCCGTAGTCGGCGGCGTCCGGCAGCGCCCCCACGCCGCAGGCGTCGGCCACGAGCACGATCGCGCGTCGTGGCTGCCCGCTCAACGCGAAGCCCGCGGATGGGCGCTGAAATAGGCGTCCTTGAGCCGCTCGGCCGACAGATGGGTGTAGACCTGGGTGGTCGCGAGATCAGCGTGACCGAGCATCTCCTGAAGCGAGCGCAGGTCACATCCCCCGGCGAGCAGGTGGGTGGCGAAGGTGTGGCGGAGGGTGTGGGGGCTCATCTTCTCCTGCAACCCCGCGCGGCGCGCATGGCCCTGGACGATCTTATAGAGACCCTGACGCGTGAGACCCGAGCCGCGGCGGTTGAGGAAAAGCCGCCCCTGGGCCCTCGCGGCGCCGGCGCGGGGGCGGGCGGTGGCGGGAGGGGCACCCGATTCAACCCGGCCGGCGGCTAGGAGGGCCGGGCGCCCGGAGCGGCAGTAGTGCTCGAGCGCCGCCCGCGCCTCCCGGCCGATCGGCACGAGCCGCTCCTTTGAGCCCTTTCCGCGCGCGCACAGCACGCCCTCCTGCAGATCGACGTCTGCGAGCTCGAGCCCGATGGCCTCTGAGGCCCGCAGTCCGCAGGCATACATGGTCTCGAGCAGCGCACGGTCGCGCAGCGCGCAGGGGTCCGTTCCCCGGGGCTCCCTCAGAAGCCGGGCGACCTCGTCGCGCGAGAGTACCCGCGGCAGGCGCTGGGACTTGCGGGGCCCGCGCAGCTCGGCGGTGGGGTCGTGCTCGATCGTGCCTTCGCGTCGCAGGTGGCGGTAGAACGAGCGCAGGCACGCCACCTTGCGCCCGAGCGTGGAGGCCGCGGCGGGCGCGGGTGTCCCGGCCAGCTCGGACAGGAACGCCGCCAGATCACCGTGCCGGGCCTCGACCGCGCTCAGCCCCCGGCGGTCGAGGAAGGCTCCGAACTGGAGCAGGTCCGATCGATAGGCCTGGAGCGTGTTGCGCGACAGGCCACGCTCCAGCTCAAGATAGGCGAGAAAGTCGAGGATCAGATGCTCGACCCCGGTGCCGGGGGAAGGCGGCGCGATCTCTCCGACGCTCACGGCGGTGCGATCTCCTGTGGGCTCACCCCCCTAGCTTCGCGTCCGCGGCGAGGGGTCCTTGGGAATGCAAGGGGTCGTTCAGGCTCGGCTCGGCCAGTTCGGCCAGCGCCGAGCCCCCGGCCAGGGACGCCGCGAAGAAGAGCGGATCCTCGGTCAGGCTGCGGCCCATCGTCGCGGCGGGCAGGCCGCTGGAGGCATAGGAGGGCAGGTCGACGAGGGCCCGGCGCCAGTCGTGGCGGGCGATGCGCGCGGGCCGCTCGACGTCCAGCGCAAGGCCCGCGCGGCCGGGCACCACCCCGTCGAAGATCGCGCCCAGTCCGCTGCGCAACTCGGCGCCGACCGGCGAGCGCATGCCCGCCGGCAGGGCGACGGTGACCGGCTCCAGAAGCAGGTCGAGCACCGTCAGGGTGTGGTGGGAGATGCCCCGGTGGCGCGCTCGCTCATCGCCTGAGGACATCCGCGCCACCAGCAGCGTCGGGCAGCCGAGCGCCAGGGAGGAGTGGGCGGAGTCAAGGGCGAACATGCCGCCGTGGCCGAGCGGCGATCCGGTCCCGACGATCCCGGGTCCCGGCCCGCAGACGGCCGCATCCCAGCCGAGCGTGCGCAGGCCGTGGTGCAGGGCGCCCGCGGTGGTGATCGCCTCTCCCTCGCCGCCGTGGGCCGCTCCCGCCGTCAGATGGCCGGCGAGCAGCCCGCTCGCGCGCAGGGTGCGAACCGTGCGCGAGTGCCCGCCCGTGAGCGCTCCACCCTCGGTCTGTACATAGCCGAGCCTGCGCTCCGGGGCGGCCTGCGCGAACGCCCATGCCATCGCGGCCAGCTGTCCGTGCAGGGCGAGCACCGCCACGGGCCGCTCGACGGGCAGCCGCAGCGTCTCATCCTCGACCGGCGTGATGGTGTGCTGCAGGCTCGTGTAGTTGAGCTTCATCACGTTGGCCTGGGTGGCGCCGTCTGCGGCAAGACCGCGCGTGAGGTTGACGTGGACGATGTCAAAGCCGCCTGAGCCGAGTCCGAGGTCGAGCGCCTGCGCGTTCACAATCACCTCGTCGCCCACCTCGACATGGCCGATCAGCGCCACATCGGCGATCGCCGGGCGCAGGCGCCCGTCGAGCTCGACGACGAGGTCCTGCTCGGGCCCATCGGGTGATCCGGCCTCGGCGACCGTCGCTTGGCGGAGCTTCAGCACTCGCCGATCGGGGCCGGCGGCGCCGCGCTCTGGACGCTGACATCGACGTCGCACTCGCACTGGGGCTGATTTGCCAGCTCGTGGGCGCGCGCGATCATCTCGGCCGCCAGCGTCTGCACATGCTGCTCCTCGACATCCCGGAACACCGCCTGCACGGTCAGGGTGGTGAATGCACCCGGCGGCGAGCCGCCGCGTCCGCGATCCTCCGACACGGTGCTGCTCACGACCGACCGGCGGGCGCCGGGACCGCGCCCGTGGACGGGCTGTCCGAACCGGCGGTGATCCGCTCGCGAACCGGGGGATCGGGCGCGGTCAGGCCGGGTGGTTCCGTCTGGCCGTCGCCGCTCGCCGCCGCTCGCTCCAGGGCAGCGGTGACGAAGTCGCGAAACAGGGGAGCGGGCCGCTCCGGGCGCGACTTGAACTCCGGGTGGAACTGCGAGGCCACGAAGAACGGGTGGTCCTCGAGCTCGACCAGCTCGACCAGGCGCTCGTCGGGCGAGGTGCCGGACACGCGCAGCCCGGCGCTCTGCAGGCGCTTGCGCAGCAGGTTGTTGACCTCGTAGCGGTGGCGGTGGCGCTCGTAGATAACGGCCTCGCCGTAGATCTGCCGCGCTCGCGTACCGTCGTGCAGCTTGATCGGATCGGCGCCGAGGCGCATCGTCCCGCCGAGGTCGGCCACCTCCTTCTGCTCCGGCAAAAGGTCGATGACCGGGTAGGGGGTCTCGATGTCGAACTCCGTCGAGTTGGCTCCCTCCATCCCGGCGACGTTGCGGGCGAACTCCGCAACGGCGCACTGCATGCCCAGGCAGATGCCCAGGTAGGGGATCCGCCGCTCACGCGCGATCCGGGCCGCGGTGATCTTGCCCTCGATGCCCCTGCCGCCGAAGCCGCCGGGAATCAGGATCCCATCGGCGCGCGATAGAACCTCGTGCGCACTTGGTTCGGGGTCCTGCGGCGCGTCGGCGTCCTCCTCGGCGCCATCGCGCACGGCCTGCGGCGCGTCCGCAAGCGCCTCGGAGGCCTCCAGGCGCTCGGAGTCGATCCACTCGATCTCGACGCTCGCATCCTTCAGGGCAGCGGCGTGGCGGAGGGCCTCGGACACCGACAGGTAGGCGTCCGCGAGCTGCACGTACTTGCCCACCAGGGCGATCCGCACCGTGCGGGTCGCCTTTTCGGCGCGCTCGATCGGCTCCTTCCAGCTGGAGAGCTCCGGAGCGGGCGCCTCCACGCCGAAATGGTCCAGGATGAAGTCGTCCACCCCCTGCGCGCGGAAGACCAGCGGCACCTGGTAGATGTCCGGCACATCGCAGGCCGACACGATCGCCTCCGAGGGCAGGCTGGCGAACAGGGCGATCTTCTTGCGGATCTCCTGCGAGAGCGAGCCCTCCGAGCGGCACATGAGCATGTCCGGGGCGATGCCGATGCGCCGCAGCTCGTTCACGGAGTGCTGGGTGGGCTTGGTCTTCAGCTCGCCGGCGTGGCCGATGTAGGGCACGAGCGTGAGGTGGATGAACATGCAGCGGCGGCGCCCGACGTCGACGGGGAACTGGCGAATGGCCTCGAGGAACGGGAGGGACTCGATATCCCCGACGGTGCCGCCGATCTCGGTGATGACGAAGTCGACGTCGGAGGACTCGGCGATCAGCGCGATGCGCTGCTTGATCTCATCCGTTATGTGTGGCACGACCTGAACCGTGCCGCCCAGGTAGTCGCCGCGGCGCTCGCGGCGGATGACCGTGTCATACACCCCCCCGGCCGTCACGTTCGAGGCCCGGCTCGTGTTGGCGTCGGTGAAGCGCTCGTAGTGGCCCAGGTCCAGGTCGGTCTCCGCCCCGTCCTCGGTCACGAACACCTCGCCGTGCTGGTAGGGCGACATGGTGCCGGGGTCGACGTTGATGTAGGGGTCGAACTTCTGCAGCCCGACCGTCAGCCCGCGCGAGACGAGCAGGCGCCCGAGGGAGGCCGCGGCGATGCCCTTTCCCAGCGAGGAGACGACGCCGCCCGTTATGAAGATGAACCGGGTCTTGCTCGGGGCCTGGGCGTGACGGTCGGAATAGTGCGGGGTCATCGGGGTCTATGTGAGAGTAGCTGACGGCCTGGATGCGCCCCCGGGGCCGGCGCCGCGACGCGCGCCCGCCCGGGCTAGGGCCGGCCCCAGGAGTCCAGCTCGCGCAGGCCCGGAACGCGTTCCACGAGCGCCGAGATCGACCGCAGCTCGCCGTAGAGCGTGACCGCGGCGAGCAGCACCAGCGCCACGAGCTGGCCGGTTCCAGACAGCGTGAGCACCAGCCATAGGCCCGCGAGCGCTCCCAGCAGGTTGGCGCCGGTGTCGCCCAGCATCGCGCGCTCGCGCAGGTCATAGAACCCGGCGACGAGCGCCGGCGCGACGAACAGCCCGAGCGACCACAGGGGGCGCACCTCACCGGAACCGATGCCGAGGCCGGCCGCGAGCAGCACGAAGGCCTTTGTCGAGCGCCCGGGGCGCAGGTCGAGCAGGTTGAACACGTTGGTGGCCAGCGCGAGCACGGCCGCCGCCAGAAGCCAGCGCCCGTTGGAGAGCTCGAGATAGCCCATCGTGAACAGCGCGAGGCCCAGCGACCCAGCTGCCTTGAGCGCTCCCGTCGACGGTTCGCCCCTCAGCACCGCAGCGCCGTGGCCGCGCCAGCCGCGCCGGGCGGGCCGATCGGGACCGCTCGCGCCCAGCGTGTCATCGATCAGGCCCAGGCCGATGACCCCCAGCGCATACACGGCGATCGGAAGCCCCTCGGCATGGAACACCTGGGTGGAGGCGAGCTTCTCGAGCAGCATGAGCGGGATCAGCGCCAGCAGCGAGGCCGCCAGCACGAGCACGCCGAACGGGCACGGCAGCAGGCGCGAGCGGTAGTTGGGCCTGACGTGGCCGCCGCCGCTCAGTGCCCGCAGAACGGCCGGTGCGAGGATCGTGGCGCTCGCCAGCGCCACGAGGAACGGCAGGGCATGCATGCCTGGACGCTAGCGCTGCGGGCGGATGCGAGCACCGTCCCCGGCGAGCGCCCGAGGGGCCGCGCCGGCCTACGGCTGGGTGGCCGTGGCGCCGACGTTCGGCAGCAGCGAGTCGGCGCTCGACCTGGTGCCGTAGGCGCCGTGGGCGCCGGCGAGAGCGTAGACGAGGGCGGCCTGGCCGGCGATCGTGTCGAGGTCGTCGACGCTCGAGATGTCCTGGCTCTGATACCAGGGCACCTGGGAGGGTTCGGTGCCGGTCAGCTCGACCCCGACCGTCGGCACCCCGACGGCGCTGACGCCGTCGATCAGACCCGACTGAAAGCTCGCGAGCGCCTGGGTCTGCTGAGGGGTCATTTCGGTGGGCTGCGAGCGCATCAAGACGAGCCCCTGAAGCTTGCCGAGCTGGCCGTCGAATGCGCTCAGCAGGCGGTTGCGCACGCGACTGAGGAGCTCCTGGTCGACCAGCTGTCCGCCGCTGACCAGCTGCCTGCCCACGAGCATCCCGAAGCGTTCCAAGAGCTGCTTCTGGGCGGGCGATTCTTCCGCCGCCAGCGCCGCATAGTGGGTTCCCGCGGCCTCGCCGGCCAGCCCCGCGAGATCGAGTGGCTGGCGCACCGCGACGACCGTCGCGAGATCTCCCCCGGCCTGCGTGACGGCGTCACGCACGAGGCTGTTCACACGATCGGAGGAGCTGCCGAGGAAGACCAGGCCGATGGCCCTTCCGCTCAACAGCCCGTGAACGGCGATCGGGTAGAGGTCGTTGGTGAGGGCTTCCCCGCGAGTCAGTTTCTGGCGAAGTTCGCTCTCCTGGTTGTGCGCGCTGTTCAGTTCAGAGCTCAGATCGTGGACGATGCCGCTCTTGGCCGAGGACACGAGGCTCGAGTCTCCGATGGCGATGCCGATGACCAGGCCGACCGCCAGCGCCAGCAGCACGGCGGCGAGCGAGAGTGCGTGGTAGCGGTAGTCGAACATCGGGATGCTGCGCCGGCGGTCGGGGTCCTCAGGCCAGCAGCTGGAGCTTCAGCCAGAGCAGTTCCCCCAGGTCGCGCAGGGCGGGGGTCATCCAGATGACCGCGATCAGAGCGATGAGGCCGGCCGCGATCACGACCAGCAGCGGCGTCAGGCCGGGCCGGGGCTGGTAGAGGCGGCTCACACCCTTGGCGTCCACGAGGATCTCTCCGATGCGCAGGCGCGTGAGGAAGGTCGAGGACATGCCTTTGCGGTTGCGGTCGAGGAACTCGACGAGGTTGAACTGCGAGCCCACGGAGACGATCAGCCGGGCGCCCTTCTCAGCGGCGATGAGCAGTGCGACATCCTGGCTGGTGCCGGGCGCGGGTACCAGCTTGAAGTTCAGGCCCAGCTCCTCCAGGCGCCGGCGGCCGGGCGCACCTCCATCCGGGTAGGAGTGCACGACGAGCTCGGCGCCGCAGCGCAGCGCGGCCCCTCCCGCGGAGTCCATGTCCCCGACGATCATGTTCGGCGTGAGGCCCTCCTCGAGCAGGGCCTCGGCGGCGCCGTCCACCGCGACGATGACCGGGCGCATGTCCCTGATGAACGGACGCAGCGCGCGCAGGTCGCGCTGATGGCCAACGCCGCGGACCACGACGAGCGCCGAGCGATCGCGAAAGTCGGTGGCGAAGCGGGGAAGCTCGATCCTCCCGGCCAGGAGCTCGCGCTCCTCGCGCATGTGCTCGATGGTGTTGTGGGCGAAGCGCTCGAGGGCCTCCCCGATCTCGCTTCGCCTGGCCTCGGTTTCCGCGCAGATGCGCGCCAGGTCGAGCACCTCGCCCCGGGCCAGCGGCTCACCCCCGCGCAGCACCTCGCCCACGGCGTGCCCCTCAGCGCCCGCCGTCGTCGTGACCTGCACAACGACGGGCTCCGCGTCGGAGAGCGTCTCGAACAGCGAGTCGTCTGTGAGATCGACGAGCAGGATGCCCGCTTCGACCAACAGCTGGGGCCCGAGGTTGGGGTAGCTGCCACCGGAGGAGGGACTGGAGTTGAGCACCGCGGCCGTGCCGGCCGCGATCAGCTCCTCGGCCGAGACCCGGTCTATGTCCAGGTGGTCGATGAGGGCAACATCACCACGCGTGAGATGTTTTACGAGGAGCTTCGTGCGCCGGCCGAGCCGCACCGGGCCGCCCACACTGCGCAGCACCCGCTGAGAGGCCGGCAACCGGCCCACCACCGCTGCCGGCGGATTGGGCGACGAGCCCGGCCCAGCCCGCGTGGGAGCAGGGGCCAGCGCGGCGGGCAAACGGTGAGCAGAGCCGGGTGCAGGTGCTTGCCTGCTGGTTCGCGTCGCGGCCATCCACAAGCGAGAGTAACGCCCGCGGGCGCCGAGCGCACGCCTTGCAGAGGCTCAGGCGGCGCGGCGCAGATCGCGGGCGTGGCGGCGGGCGGCGGAGTCGGCCGTGTCGGCGCCGAGCATGCGAACCAGCTCGGAGACCACCTCGGACTCGCCGAGCTGGAGGACCTCGGCGCGGGTGGTGTGCGCGGAGGTGTTCTTGACGATCGTGAAATGGCGGTCGCCGAGCGAGGCGATCTGGGGCAGATGGGTGATGCACAGCACCTGCGTGCCTTCCCCCAGCTGGCGCAGGCGCGCGCCGACGGCGCGCGCCGTGTGGCCGCCGATGCCGGCGTCTACCTCATCGAACACCAGGGTGCTGTGCGTCGAGGGTGCCGTCGCCGCGCTCATGATCGCGAGCATCACCCGCGAGAGCTCGCCGCCGGAGGCGATCTCGCGCACAGGCCCCGCCGGCACTCCCGGGTTGGGGGCGATCATGAACTCGACGCCGTCGCCTCCCGCCGGGCCGGGCTGCCGATCGGACAGGATCACCTCGAAGGTGGCGCCGGCCATTGCCAGCGAGGCCAGCTGCTCGCGCACCGAGCTCGCCAGCCGCGGCGCGGCGGCGGCACGCGCGGAGCGCAGCGCGAGGACGTGAGCCTCGAGCTCGGCCCGGGCTCTCCCCAGATCCTCCTCGGCGCGTGCGTAGGCGACCTCGGCGCCGGCGAGCTCGTCGCGGCGCGCACGCGCGCGGACGGCGTGGTCGAGGACGGCCTGGACGCTGCCCCCGTGCTTGCGCAGCAGGCGCTCGATCACGGTGAGGCGCTCTTCGATCTCCTCGAGACCCCTCGGCTCGCCGCCGCTCTCCCCGCCCTGCGCCTGCTCGCCGTAGAGCCGAAGCTCCGCCGCCAGGTCCTCGGACTCGATGAGCAGCCCGCGCAGGCGCTCGGACAGGACGTCCAGGCGCGGGTCGACCCCGGTCAGCGCGTCAAGGCGCGAGGCGGCGCCGGCCACGAGCTGGGCCATGCCCGGAAGCTCCGAGGACTCCGGGGTGAGCGCCTCGGCGCCGGCGGCGGCTGCCGAGCAGAGGGCGTCGAGGCGGCGCAGCCGCTCGCGGGCGGCGAGCAGCTCCTCCTGCTCGTGCTCGGTGAGAGACGCGGAGTCGATCTCCGCCAGCTCGTACTCGAGCAGATCGAGCTCCCGCTCGCGGGCTCCGTCGAGCTCTGCCAGCGTGTCCAGCTCGCCCTGCAGCCGGCCGGCGTCGGCGAACGCCTTCGCGGCGCCGCGCAGGTGCAGCCCGTGGCCGGGGCCGCACAGGCCGTCGAGGATCTGTAGCTGGGCCCCGGCGAGGGTGAGCTTGCGGTGCTCGTGCTGCCCGTAGAAGGACACCAGCGCCGAACCGAGATCGCGCAGCTCGCCGACGGTGGCAGTGCGGCCGTTCAGGTAGGCGCGCGTGCGGCCATCCGAGCCCACGCGACGGGCGAGCACGACCTCGGTGGCCTCAGCGGGCAGACGTTCGCAGAGCTCGGCGGGCAGGGACTCGGGCAGGTCAAAGACGCCCTCCACATACGCCTCGGCGGCTCCGGGGCGGACGATCCCCGGCCGCGAACGCCCGCCGAGGAGCAGGTCGAGCGCGCTGGCGAGCACCGTCTTTCCCGCGCCGGTCTCGCCCGTGAGCACGTTCAGCCCCGGGGCCAGGCGCAGCTCGGCCCGCTCGATCAGCAGCAGGTTCTCGACGCGAAGCTCGCTCAGCATCCATCCAACTCTTGCAGCGGGCTCCGACGGATAGCCCGCGGCGCTGGGGGTTTTGAGAGGGGCCCCTCACCAGGCCGTCCGTGCTGCGCGCTGTAGATATTGGACTGGGATGACGATAGGAGGCATAATCTCAGCGATTCGGTTCAGGGATGGACCCTTACCGAGGACCCGAGTCCCGCATACACTCGTCCGCCAAACGGCATGGCTGCCAGCGACCCTCATCCGCGCTCCAACCTGCACAGCTCGGGGCAGCTCGTGTGCCTCGGCGCCGAGGCGCTCACGGTGCGCATCGCGGAGGAGATCAACCGCGCCGGGCGTCACGGGACCCCGCTGAGCTGCCTGCTGGTGGTGATCGACAACCTGTCCGAGCTCGCCCGCGAGCACGGAGCGGAGCTCTCCGAGCAGACGTTCGCCTACATCGCCACCGCCCTGGCGCCGGAGCTGCGCGGATTCGACCGGATCGGCAGGCCCAGCGACGGCGAGCTGTTGCTGCTCCTGCCCGGCGCCGACGGCCCGCGGGGGGAGATGGTGGCAAGACGGGTGCTCGACAGGCTGCGCACGATCAAGGTCGAAGCCGAGGGGATTCGCCGTGCACTGCGCTTCTCGGTGGGGCTTGCGGCGTGGCGCCGGGATGTCAGCGGCGAGGATCTGATGGCGCAGGCGCGGGCCGCCACGCGGCGCGAGCAGGCCGAGGACGCCGCACCGGAGCTCGCCACGCCCGCCACGCTTGACATCTCCTCACCGCCCGCGTTCGGACGGCACCGACCTTCATAATCCCTGGCTGTGCTCTCCGGGTCAGAGTTGTGGCTGCTGCGGCTGATGGCCGATCGCGGCCTGGCGCTGCTCGACGCCGGCACTCTGCTGATCGTGATCGAGGAGCGCGGCGAGCTGCGCGTGGCGGCCTCAAGCGGCGAGGGGACGCCACGCGTCCGGATCGTGCCGGTGCAGGGCAGCGCGCTTGGGGCCCTCTACCTCGCGGGGCAGCCGCTGGCACTGGATCGACCACGGGGCCAGGAGGCTGCCTGGCTGCACGAACTGGGCCTCGAGGCCCGCGCAGCCCTGGTGGAGCCGCTGAGCATGGAGGCCCAGGGCGGGGGTCTCATCATTGCGCTGCGCAGCGACGGGGGCTTCCGCGGCCCCGACCGGCAGGCGCTGAGCGCGTTCGCAGCGAGCGTCGCACAGCGCCTCGCCGCCGAGCGCTCCGTTGAGATCGAACGGCTGCGCTACGGCATGGAGGCGCGCGAGCGCGAGCGCACCCGCTGGGCCCGGGAGATCCACGACGAGAGCATCCAGGGCATGGGCGCGCTGCGCCTGCAGCTCGCCAACGCGCGCGACGCCCAGGACCAGGAGGCGATGAGCGAGACGGTGGAGGACGTGCTCGAGGGGCTGGGCAGGGAGATCGACGGGCTGCGGCACCTGATCACCGAGCTCCGGCCCGCTGCGCTCGACGACCTGGGGCTCGAAGCCGCATTGCTTGCGCTCGCCAGGCGCGCCCAGGCGATCGACGGACTGGACGTGAAGATCGAGATCGACCTGCAGCCCGAGCCGGGCGAGGTGGCCGGCGCTCAGGCCGAAGCGGGCAACCGGCGCCTGGACGCCGAGCTCGAGAGCACGATCTACCGGGTCGTCCAGGAGGCGCTGACGAACGTGAGCCGTCATGCCGAGGCAACGAAGGCGGTGGTGAACATCTCCGAGCGCGGAGGCGTGGTGCACGCATCGGTTACCGACGACGGCAAGGGGCTTCCCGACGCGGGGCGTCTCGGCCCGCGCGGAGACGGCCTGGAGGGAGGCTTCGGGATGTCGGGCATGCGCGAGCGCGCCGAGCTGGTGGGCGGCGAGCTCGAGCTCTCCCCGGCGCCGGGGAAAGGAACCGTCATGCACCTGGTCGTTCCGCTGGCGGGACGACCAGCCCCAACCGACGCCGCCGGCAGTCCCACCGAGGGCGCGCACGCCTAGCGGCAGGGCCGTCCCTACTCGCCCAGGCCGAGGCGCCGCACGTAGGCGGTTATCTCCGCGCGCGAAGAGAAGCCGAGCTTCTCGATCGCGCGCGCACGGTAGGTCTTGACCGTCCGCTCGGCCACCTGCAGCTGCTCGGCGATCTCGGAGTTGGTGTAGCCGGCGGCGATCAGCCTCACCACCTCGCGCTCGCGATCGCTGAGCTGAACGTCATCGGCGCCGGCCGGCTCGCCGCTGGCGATGAGGGCGCCAAGCCGGGGGTGCAGGTAGTTGCCCCCCGCCACCGCCATCCGGAATGCCTGCAGGAGCTCCTCGGGCTCGGCCTCCTTGAGCACGTAGCTGCGCGCGCCGGCTCGCAGGGCCTGCCGGGCGTACTCGGGGTCCTCGCGCATCGTGAGGATCGCGACGGCAAGCGTCGGATGAGCAATGAAGCACTGCGGCAGCGCGGCCAGGCTCGAGCCGCCGGGCATGGTGAGATCGAGCGTCAGCAGGTCCGGCTTGTGCGCAGCGACTTCGCGGATCATGATCGGCACATCCGCGACTTCGGCGACGACCCGAAACTCGCCGTCCTGGCGGTCAAGCACCGTGCGGATGCCATCACGCACGATTGAATGGTCGTCGGCGATGATCACGTCGATCGGTCGACCCACACCTGGCGCGCCAGCGTCCATCAAGCCAACACCGTAGCGACTTGGCAGGATGGTCACCCGCCTCGAGACGACACACCGACGAATGATCCAAAGCAGCGCGTGCCCGGAGGGCGCCGCTCGTGCTCGTGGATGCCCGGCTGCACCCCTCGACGCCAACGTGGTCGGCAGCTAGCGTGGCGGCGTGACATCTCCGCTCAGGTCGCCCCGGCTGCGCAGGATCCTCACCGCCTACACCGTCAACCGCCTGGGCACGTGGTTTGGCGCTATCGCCCTTTCGGTTGCGGTTTTTGACCACACCCACAGCGCACTCGCGGTCGCAGCCATGCTCATCGCCGGCCAGGTCGTGCCGGCGTTCGCCGTTCCGGCGGTCGTTGCCCGAGTCGAGGCCTCTTCCCGCCGCCATGAGCTCAGCGCGCTGTACTTCTTCGAGGGAGTCACGACCGCTGCGCTCGCGGTCCTGCTGTGGCACTTCTGGTTGCCCGCGGTGCTCATCCTGGTGGCACTCGACGGGACGGCGGCGCTAGCCGCCAGCGCGCTGCTGCGCACCGAGGCCGCGCGCGCGGCGCGCGATGAGCTCGACACCGGCTCACAGCAGCCGACCGCTGCCGAGGACGGTCTGCAGACGGGCGCGCATGCGGCCGAACAGAAGGCGAACGCTGCAATCAACGTGGCCTTCTCGATGACCTTTGTGCTCGGGCCGGCGATCGGCGGCGCGATCGTCGCCGGTGCCGGCGCGTCAACCGCGTTGTTCCTGGACACGGTCTCCTTCCTGCTCTGTGGCATGCTGCTCGCCGATCTGCATCCCCACGTGGAGGAGGCGGCGGGGGAGTCGGTGCGTACCCGCCTGCGTGCCGCATGGAGGCACATCAACGACGTACCCCCACTGCGGGCGCTGCTGATCGCTCAGGCGGTGGCGCTGATCTTCTTCGAGTCCGCGGCGCCCATCGAGGTGGCCTATGCGAAGGCGACCCTGCACGCCGGTGACCGCGGCTACGGCCTGCTCGTGGCCGCGTGGGGAGTCGGAGTGGTTCTGGGAAGCATCGTGTTCGCGCGCTCGGCCAGGCGACCGCTGAGAACGATGATGAGCGCCGGTACGTTCGCGGTCGGCCTCGCCTACGTGGGCTTCGCGGCGGCGCCGTCGCTGCTCCTCGCGACCATGGCGGCCGTGATCGGCGGCATCGGAAACGGCGTGCAGTGGGCGCCGTTCGTCAGTGCCGTTCAGCGACTCACGCCGCAGCGGCTTCAGGGGCGCGTTATGGGCGCAGTCGAATCGATCGGCGCACTGTCCCCCGCCCTGGGTCTGTCCCTTGGCGGGGCGCTCGTCGCGCTCAGCTCGCCCCGGGCGGCGTTCCTCGTCGTTGGCGCGGGGGCGGTTCTGACCACGATCGCGTTCGTCCGGGTGCCCGTGGCTGGGGCGGGCGAGCCCGCGGCCACGTCCGGGGAAGCGGACGGCACCGACCCGGCCTGGGAGGCCGAGACCGCCGCCGAGGCGCCGATCGCAGCGGACATAACCGTCCGCGATCCGTCTGTCCGTGCAGCAATCCGCGAGCAGGTTTCTGCGGGGCAAGGAGAGGTGGTTGACCGTTGAATCAGCGCTGAAGCCGAGCCCCGGCCGACACCCGCCGAGCCGTCCAAGCCGCCAGACTGCCCCTTAAGGACGACGGCCGATCGGTCGTTAAGGACGACGGGACCGGCATATGTTGACCTCCAACCTCACAAGACGTGGATTCTGGCTGGCCGAGGCCCTGTTGCTCGCGGGAGCAATCGGCACAGCCGCGTCCCTCTCGAGCGCCCAGGAATGGCAGCCGCTGCTGTTGGTTGGACTGCTGCTGGTGCTGGCGCTCGTCGGACAGCGGCTGAGTGTCGTGATCGGCAGCGGGCAGATTACGGCGGCGCACATAGCGCTCGTATTGGCAATGTGCCTGCTGGGACCTGCTCCGGCCGTGTGCTTCGGTATCGCCGCCATGATCCTGGCGTCGGCTCCCAGACGCATCTCCCTGTCCCGGTGGCTGAACAACCTCTGTACCTTCTCGGTGTGTCCGCTCGCCGGCGCTCTGATGGCCCGCGCGCTCGTTGGCGACATCCACGATCCACGCAACCTGCACATGTCCCGGAGCGTCACCTTCGGACTGGTGGTCTTCGCCGTCTTCCTGGCGACCATCGCGCTCAACTTCGCCTTCGTGGCACTGGACGTGAACGGCGAGGAAGGCCGGCCGCTCATCCGCCAGGTACGCGAAGCGTTCGTCCCCCTGCTTCCGGGACACCTCGCGGCCGCCTCGCTCGCAGCAATTCTGGCCGTCGCGTACACGAACTCCGGACTGCCGGTGCTGTTCGGCGCGATCCTCGTGCTCTTGATCTTCCACTATCTGACGACGGCTCTGTTGCGCTCTGAGGACCGCGCGGATCAACTCGAAGCCCGCTCGATCCACCTGGCCAACATGCAGCTTGGGGTGCTGAGCATGCTCATGGACGCACTCGCCCTGCGCGACCGCAACACGAGCCGGCACGCGACCGCGGTCGCTCGGTACGCGAAAGCACTGGCGATCGACCTGGGCTGCGACGAGGGCGAGCAGGAGGTCATACACACCGCGGGGCTGCTCCACGACATCGGCAAGTTCACGTGGTCGGACCGCGTCCTTCACCCCGAGCAGCTCACCGACGAGGACTGGGCAACAATCCGGCGCCATCCCCAGGACGGAGCGGCGCTGGTCGGCAAGCTCGACGGCTACGGCCCGGTAGCCGACGCGATCCTCTACCACCACGAGCGGGTAGACGGCGGCGGCTACCCGGCCGGGTTGATCGGTAGCGAGATTCCCCTCGCTTCTCGCATCGTGGCGATTTGCTCGACCTACGACACGATGACCAGACGAGCGACACACGACGCGCCCATGACACATGAGGATGCGGTCAGCGAGCTGCGGACCGTCGCCGGGCACCAGCTCGACAGCGAGCTGGTGGAGACCTTCGTAGCGATGTTCGAACGCGATGGTGCCCTCGCCGGCGCTGACTACGACGATGCCGACTACGAGACTGAGCTCGCGTTCGAGCAGCGGGTGCGGAAAATGGCCCAGCCCTCGTTGGGCTGAGCTGATGGGCGCAGGGAAACTTCAGCCGAGAAGACTCGGCGCCGAGCCTTCGCTCGCCGCTATTGAGCCCGGTAGGAGAAGCGGAAGCGCATAAACGATGGGGGCGCCACGTTGGCCGATCTCGATCGGCGGGCGACGCCCCCATAAGCTCGCTGCTTCAAGCTGTGAAGCATGGTCCTCTAACGGTTGTAACCCATTCGGTCTCCTTCTGTTCAGTGTCGCTTGGCGTTTGAGCCGCGGCACCCGTCTGTCTCCGTCCACAGAAACCGCACCTATGAGTAGGTTTGTACAGGATAGCCCAGCGATGGGCGAAAAGTCCAATTTGCGCCGCTTTGTGCATGGATGCTTGCACCTGGATGGGCTTTCTTGGCACCGGTCGCAGCCGCCATTTCCCAAGCCTGGTCGCCGATTAGGGGCATCGAACCCCGCAAACCGGCTCCGCACGACGATGAGCCGGGAAGGGAACCCGACCCTGACAGCGACGGCGCTCGCCCAGAATCACGTCCAGCGTCACTCGCGGCGCCCGAAGGCAGCCCGTGGCCGGCTTCGTCAGGCGGGTCGCGACTGAGCGCGGGCCCGCAACACAGGCGTCGATCTCAGTACGGCACGACCGAGTGCTCACCGGTGCTGTCGACGACCTCCACGGGGAGCGTGACGGCCGTTGCCCCCGGCGGCGGTTCCAGTATCAGCGTGCCGGCGGCCGACAGGTGAAACCAGGCGGGCACTCCCGCACCGCCCGCTTCGGGGACCGCGTAGAAGCGACGGGGCGGCACGCCGCCGCCGGCGCTGAGGTGCTCGACGGTCCGGCTCCCCGCCGTCACCGTCCCGAAGCTCGCCGGGCCGAGGTGGATGTCGGGGTTGATCGATTCCGGGTCAGACGCCGCAATCGCGAGCGCGATCCTGGCGGGGCGCGGCTCTGTGCCCTGCCGGCGGATGACGCTCTGGAAGAAGTCGTCGCGGAGCAGGCCCGCGGCGAGCCCGCGCAGGAGCGTCTCGGCCCCTGGCGGGAGATTCGCCGCGTTGACGCATGTGTGCACGTGCCGAAGGGCGAGTTCGGGCCGGGGCGGGCCCTGCAGGGCTCCATGCAGGACCGACGCCGCGCAGCTTCGCGTGGCGGCGTTCAGAGCCGCCGCGCGGCCGCGGCGCTCAGGAACCTGAAGACGAGGGCAGCCACCGCAAAGGAATTGTCGCCGGCCGCATCGATGTGGACCTCCCTGCCCGGGCCCGGCGCCGGGCGGTCGATCGCAAGCGCGACGCTGTCGCCGGGCCCGAGCACGAACGCCGACGGCCCCCCGGCTGGGCTCAGATTGAGCAGAAGCGCCGACAGCGACGCGTCCAGCGAGTCCTCGAACGAGGATTCCGCGAGGTTGAGGAGCCCACCGGCCACCGTGACGAGCTGTGCATATGGGCGGTTGTTGGCGACGCTGAGCACCGCCTCGGCCTGGCTTGACCGAGCGGAGAAGCAGCTCGGCAGCGGATCCTGGGCCTCGTCTGAAAGCGTGGCCGCGGCGATCCACGACGGCATCGCAGCGCAGCCGCCGGCAACGGTGCTCCGGCCCATGCCGCCGGCCGAGGACGCCCACCCGGGCACGACGAGGAGCGATGTGGCGCACAGCACGGATCCGAGCGCGGCGGCGGCCCTCCTGTCCAGTCGCAAGCGGGCCGTCTCATCCCCTTCGCATCGGTGCTGTCGCGCCCGCGGGCATCATTGCAGGCCCCAATGACGGTGGGTCGCAGTGGACCAATGGATGCCAAAACGATGCGGGGCTCAACTTCTCAGAGCTTTCAGCCGAAACATTGAACATGCCCGTATCCAGCACTCACACCCCTCCCGCCGAGCGGCTCGTCTTCACGAGCTCGCAGGCAGCCCGCTACCTGGGCGTATCGCTCGCGACGGTCCGACGCTGGACCGACGCCGGCCACATCAGTTGCTACCGGACGCCCGGCGGGCAACGGCGATTCTCACGCGACCAGCTCGATCACTTCATCACGTCGCTTCACCGCGACGGCCCGACCGTCCGATCGGCGATCGGGCGCGAGCGCAGCGCGAGCGTCGCCTGATCAGCTGGCCAGGCGACCGAACTTCTCGCGCAACCTTCGATAGAAGGAGGAGCCGGGCAGCTGCGCAATCGTCCCAATCTCATCCACGAACCGCGCGTCGATGGTGCCGCCGGCCGGGATGTCTCCCACCGGGCGCCCGTCGACTGCGATGTCGAGCGGCTCCCGCGAGCGGTTGTGGATCGTCAGCCGGTCTCCCGGCGCAACCACCAGCGCGCGCGCGGTGAGCGAGTGGGGCGCGATGAAGGAGACGACGAACCCCTCCACCCCCCAGGCCATCACGGGGCCGCCGTTGGCCAGGTTGTAGCCGGTCGAGCCCGCCGGGGTCGCCACGACGAGACCGTCGCAGCGGACGCTGCCGACGACCTCGCCCTCAAGCGCGTAGGCCAGCTCGGCAACCCGCTCGCCCACCTTGCGGTGGATCGCCACGTCGTTGATCGCGATCCATGCGGGACGCTTGGGCAGCAGCGACTCGTCAGAGTCCAGCACGATCGCCGGCAGCTGCAACAGCTCGAAGTCTCCGCTCAGCGCGCGGCGGATGCCGTCCTCGAGGTCCTCGGGCTCGACCGTGGCGAGGAAGCCGATCTCGCCGAAGTTGATTGCGAACACCGGCACCCCGGTCGCCGCATAGCGCTGCAGCGCCGACAGGATCGTGCCGTCGCCGCCGAGCACCAGGCACAGCTCGACCGAGTCCTTGATGGGCGCGTTCACCTCGATTCCCGGTCCGGCCCTGAGGCCGTGCTTGCGCGTCTCCTCCTCATCGAGCCGAAGCGTCACGCCGGCGGCGGCCGCCTGCTCGGCGAGCCGCTCGAGGACCGCCGTCGTGTCCTCTATGCGACGGTGGGTGAGGACCGTGATCTCCCTCACGGCTCCACCTCCCGCGCAAGCTGTTCGAGCTGCTCGCGGTCCCCGGCGCCGACGTCGGGCCCCGCGGCAGCCCCTCCGGCCCCTGCCGGGAACCCGCGCGAGCGCGCCCCGGGTCCGTCCCCCGCCCGCGCGGGGTCGATGAGCCACACGAACGTCTCGCGGTTCCCCTTGGGGCCGGGCAGCCCCGAGGAGTGGTATCCGCGCACGGCCGCGCCCGCTGCGATCGCCGCTTCGCCGGCTCCCACGAGCGCGGCCCGCCGATCCGCCGGCTCGCGCACCACCCCGCCTTTGCCGACCCGTCCGCGGCCCACCTCGAACTGCGGCTTGACCAGGGCGAGCACGTCGTAGCCCTCCCCCAGGCAGCCCAGCACCGCTCCCAGCACCTTGGCCAGCGAGATGAACGACACGTCGATCGTCGCCAGGTCCGGGGGGCCGTCCGGCTCGATACGCGCGCCCGGCAAGAGCGACGGGGACAGGGTCCGCGCGTTGGTTCGCTCCATCAGCGCAACGCGCGGATCGGTGCGCAGGCTCCAGGCGAGCGTCCCGTAGCCGACGTCCACGGCGATCACTTCCCGCGCTCCCCCCTGCAGCAGGCAGTCGGTGAAGCCACCGGTCGAAGCGCCCACGTCGAGTGCCCGGCGTCCCTGCACCGAGAGCCCGGTCTGAGCCAGGGCGTTGGCGAGCTTGACCCCGCCCCGCGAGACGAACTGCGGCGGCCCCTTGACGCTGACAGCCTCCTCGACGTCGATGAGTTCGCCCGGCTTGAGCGCGCGGCGCTCGCCCGCTCCCACGAGCACCTCCCCGGCCATCACCGACGCGGCCGCCCGGCTGCGCGAGGGAAACAGGCCGCGCTCGGCAAGCACAGTGTCGAGACGCCGCTTGGAGCCCGCCTTACCCATCGCGGCGAACCCTTGCACAAGGGTGCCCCCGGCGTCTTATCAGAGCCCGAGCGCCCGCCCGCGCCCAGCGCGGTGCTCGGCCCTCGCCGCCGCACCCTCCGAGATCTGTGATCGATGTCACACAGAGGAACGGCAGTCGAGGGCAACATGATTAACTGGAAGCAGAGCATCATTCTCCTCCTGCATTCCTCCTCCCGGAAACGGTCCGCTCCCCCAAGCGGGCCGTTTCCATTTAAGGCCGGCCCGCCGGGCGCTGCGGCGCCATCGCCCGTCCCGCTGCTCAGGCGCCCGCGATCGGCAGCGCGGCGCTGCGCGAGCCGGTGATCCTCGGCCCGGCGGCGCGGGCCGCGTGCGCGTGCTCGCGATCGGAGATCGCTGTCGCGACGCGCTCGGCGATGCGCTTGCCGGTGAAGCCGACCTCCTCGTGCAGCAGCGCGGGCTTGCCGTGGGTCACGTATCGATCGGGCAGCCCGACCCTGATGATTCCAACCGCGCCGGCCCCCGTCGTGCCGGCCTCGTTCAGCGCCTCCCACACGGCCGATCCGAACCCGCCCGCGAGCACTCCCTCCTCGATCGTCACGAGCAGATCGTGCTCGGCCGCGAGCTGGGCCATCAGGCCAGCGTCGATGGGCTTGGCGAAACGCGCGTCCACGACCGTCACCGAGATGTCGAGCCCGGCCAGCTCGTCGGCGGCCTCGAGGGCCTTGCCGACCCCGCTTCCGTAGCCGATCAGCGCCACACGCCGGCCGGGCGAGGCGAGCTCGCCGCCCTCCTTGAGGATCTCACCGGTACCGATCGCAATCGCCCGCCCCTCCCGGGGCACCGCCACGCCGCTGCCCTCCCCACGGGGATATCGCAATGCGATCGGGCCGTCGTCGTAGGACAGCGCCGTGCGGAGCATGTGCACGAGCATGGCCTCGTCGCGCGGCGCCATCAGCACGATGTTCGGGAGGCAGCGCAGGTAGGCGATATCGAAGGCGCCGTGGTGCGTGGGCCCATCGTCGCCCACCAGCCCGGCACGGTCCATCGCGAACACCACATTCAGCTTCTGCAGGCAGACGTCATGAACGATCTGGTCATAGGCGCGCTGCAGGAAGGTCGAATAGATCGCCGCCACCGGCTTGACCCCCTCGAGCGCGAGCCCTGCCGCGAACAGGATCGCCTGCTGCTCGGCGATCCCCACGTCGAAGTAGCGATCCGGCATCGCCTTCTGCAGGATGCTCAGTCCCGTGCCCGAGTTCATCGCAGCCGTGATCCCGACCACTCGCTGATCGCGTTCGCATTCGCGCACGAGCGCCTCGCCGAACACCTGGGTGAATTGGGGTGGCGGCTTGGCGGGCGCGCCCTTCCCGGCGGCGACGGGGTGCGTGGGAGACCCGTTCAGGATGGAGTTGGGCTTGGCGGCGTGCCACTTCTCCATCCCCTCAAGGCCGCCGTCCTCGGCCGGGGCGAAGCCCTTGCCCTTGACCGTGGCGATGTGCACCACGACCGGTCGTTCGGCCGCGAGCGCCTCTTTCAGCGCCTCCCTCAGCGCCTTGACGTCGTGGCCGTCGATCACGCCCATATAGGCCCAATCGAGCTCCTCCCACCACAGCCCGGGCGCCCAGAACGCCTTGATCGACTCCTTCAGGTGCGGACCCAGCCGCTCGAACGCCGCGCCGATCCCGCCCGGCAGCCGCACGAGTCCGCCCTCCACGCCCGCGCGGGCATGCCACAGCTTGGGGTTGAGCCTGACCCGGTTGAAGTAGCGCGAAAGCGCGCCCACGTTGGGAGCGATCGACATGCCGTTGTCGTTCAGGACCACCACGATCGGCGTCCCCAGCCCGCCGGCCTGTCCGATCGCCTCGAACGCCACACCACCGGTCATCGCTCCGTCGCCGACCACGGCGACGACCTTCCCTTCATCCTCCACGCCCATGTGGCGCATGCCCTCCTTGATGCCGACGGCGTAGCCGATCGAGGTGGACGCGTGACCCGCGCCCATGATGTCGTGCGGGGACTCCGCGATCGAGCAGAACGGCGCGAGGCCTCCGTAGCGGCGGATCGTGCCCAGCTCCTCGCGCCGGCCCGTGAGGATCTTGTGCGGGTAGGCCTGGTGGCCCACGTCCCAGAGGATCTTGTCCTTGGGGCTTTCGAGCACCGAGTGAAGCGCCACCGCCAGCTCGCAGGTGCCGAGGTTGGCGCCGAAGTGCCCGCCGATCTCTCCGACCGTGTCGATGATGTGCTCGCGCACCTCCTGGGCGAGCTCTGAGAGCTCCTCCTCTGACAGGGACTCGAGATCCTGTGGACCGTCTATGTGCTCGAGCAGGCTCATGATGTGCGGGTGTAGATGAAGTCGGCTATCTGCTCAAGCTCGCCCATTTCGCCGCCGGACCGCTGCGCTGACTGGGCGGATCTCAGACGCTGAGCCTCGGCGAGGGCCTCCCGCGCCGTCCGGTGCGAATCCGCCGCCAGCTCGCGCGCTCGATCCATTCCGAACTCGCTCACGTACGTCCGCTTGCCGTGACGCTCATCGCTGCCTCGGGGCTTTCCAAGTTCATCGTCGGTACCTGTCACGTCCAGTATGTCGTCAACGATCTGGAACAGCACGCCCAGCTCGGCGGCGAAACGTCGCAGAGGGATTGTCGCAGGTGCATCCTCGATCCCTCCCAACAGTAGTACGCACAGCACCGACGCGCCGATCAGCCGGCCCGTCTTCAGCTCGTGCAGGCGGCGTAACGCGGCGCCCCCGGGTGGCAGCGGATGATTGATATCGGCGTACTGCCCTCCCACCATCCCGTTCACGCCCGTGGCGGCCGCCAGCTCCGCGGCCGCGCGCAGCACACGCTCGGGCGCTGTCCGCCGATCGGTCAGCAGGTGGCGGAAGGCCTCGGCGTAGAGCCCGTCGCCGGCAAGGATCGCCACGCCCTCGCCGAACTTGACGTGGCAGGTCGGCTGCCCGCGGCGCAGCTCGTCGTCGTCCATCGCCGGCAGGTCGTCGTGGATCAGCGAGTAGGTGTGGATCAGCTCGATCGCAACGGCGAGCGCCAGCACGTCCCGCTGCTCCATCCCGACCGCCCGCGCGGTCGCCAGCACGAGTACGGGGCGGATGCGCTTACCGCCGGCGAGCAGCGAATAGCGCATCGCCTCGTCAAGACCGGCGGTCAGCGCCTCCTCGGAGAAGCGCATCGACCGCAGGTGGCGCTCGACCTCCTCGCGCAGGTTCTCCGGGTATTTGACGCTCACCGTGAGACTGCCCTACAGGAGTGTGTCCTGCCCGGGCGCCGGTGCGGAGGCGTCTGCGCGGCTGAGCTCTTCAAGCTCCGCCACGGCCTGGGCGGCGAGGTTCGCGCAGTCCTCGACCACGGTCGCCGCGGCGTCGGGCGAGCACTCGCCGGAGCGGAGCTGCTCGGCCGCACGCTCCATGCGCGCGATCAGATCGTCCAACTGCTCGAAGCCGCTCATGGGATCTGAGCATTCTCGCGCACCTCGCGCAACGCTGCGCCAAGCACGCCGTTCACGAACCCCGGGGCGTCCGCGCCGCAGAACTTCTTGGCGCTCTCCACCGCCTCCTCGATCGCCCCCTCAGGGGGTATCGGCTGCTCTGAGGGCGCCGCGTCCGGATGCAGCATCTCGAGCAGGGCCACGCGCATGATGCTCCGCTCGAGCGGCTGGATCCGCTCCGCCGACCACCCGTGCGCGTGGCGATCGATCACCTCGTCGAGCTCCTGCGCGCGTTCGGCGGCGGCGATCGCCAGCGCACGTGCGAACAGCGAGTCCCGCGCCGAGAACACATCGGCGATCGGCCGGCCGGTGAGATCGTGCTGGTACAGCGCTATCACGGCGGCCCTGCGCTGCTCGGAGCGGCGCATCCTAGGCGCGCGCGACGTAGTCGCCGGAGCGGGTGTCCACCCGGATGCGCTGGCCCTCTTCGACGAACAGGGGCACCTGCACGACGGCGCCCGTCTCGAGGGTCGCGGGCTTGGTACCGCCGCTGGACACCGAGTCGCCGCGCATCCCCGGGTCGGTCTGGGTCACCTCGAGGTCCACAGCGCTGGGCAGGAGCACGTCCGCCGGCTCCTCATCGATGAACAGCACCTCGACCTCGCTGCTCGGCCTGCACCAGCGCAGAGTGTCCTCGACGGTGCTCTCGGCGACCGCGATCTGCTCGAAGGACTCCGTGTCCATGAAATGCGCGTCGTTGCCGTCCGCGTACAGGAACTGCATCTTCCTGGACTCGGTGCGCACCGAGCGAAACTTCTCTCCCGCCCTGAACGTCCGGTCGATCACGTTGCCGTCGAGCGCCCGGCGCAGCTTCGTGCGCACGAACGCCCCGCCCTTGCCGGGCTTGACATGCTGGAACTCGAGGATCTTGAAGACGGTGCCGTCGACCTCGATGTGGTTCCCGTTTTTGAATTGGTTTGTGGTTATCGCCACAAATGCTGCCCTTCGCGTACGAGTCCCGGCCGCCGCTGAGCGGTGGCCCTGAATGCCCAAAGAGCGTAGCGGTCTCCCGGGGAACCAACCGTCCGCCATCGCTCAAGCAGCCCGTCGATAACGCCGATGCCACGGTATGCGGCGAGTTGCACGCGAGAACGCCCTGTGCGCGTTCATGGCGGGCGCCGGCTGCGCGACGATGGCGTGGCTCGGCCTGTACGGGTTCGCCTGGACCGACTACGACACCGAGGCACGCGGAGCCTTCGACGCGCTCGTGCGGGGCCACGTGGCGGAGTTCCTGCGGCTCGCGCCGGCCTACGGCGGCACGCTCGTCGAGCGGGCGCCGTTTGCGCTGCTGCCCGGGCTGTGGGGCGGCGGCGAGCTCGCCGTCTACCGCATGGTCGCTCTGCCGTGCCTCATGGCATCGGCCGTGCTCGCGGTTTGGCTTGTGGCGCGAATGCGCTCGCAGGGCTTCTCGACCCTCGCCCGCGCGCTGACCGCCGGGGTGTGCGTGGCGAACCCGCTCACCCTGCGCGCCCTCGAAGTCGGCCATCCCGAGGAGCTGCTGGGCGGCTGTCTGTGCGTGGCGGCGGCGCTGCTCGCTTCGGGACCCTCGGTCGATCGCACCCGCGCGCTGTTCACCGGCGCGATCCTCGGACTTGCGATCGCCAACAAGGAGTGGGCCCTGCTCGCGATCGGACCCGTGCTGCTGGCCCTCCCAGCCGGCCTGCGGCGCTGGTGCCTGATCGCGACCGCCGCCGTCGCCGTGGCGGTGCTCGCCCCGCTGGCGCTCGTTGGGTCCAGCGGCTTCCTGACCGGCACTCGCGCGGTCGCCTCCTCACCGTCGGCGATCTTCCAGCCGTGGCAGGTGTGGTGGTTCTTCGGCCACCACGGCGCCCTCGTGCACGGTCTGTTCGGCGTGCCCAAGCCGGGCTACCGCACCGCCCCCGCCTGGACGGGCGTCGTCAGCCACCCGCTGATCCTGCTGGTTGGACTGACCCTGCCGGCGGCGCTGTGGCTCAGGCGGCGGCCGGCCCGCGGAGTATCCGGCTCGCGCCCGCCTGCCCGAGCGGGCGCGCGGCTCCTGTCAAGGCGCGATGCGCTGCTCGCACTGGCCCTGTTGTTGCTGCTGCGCTGCGTGCTTGACACCTGGGACACCGCCTACTACCCCATCCCGTTCGTGCTGGCCCTGCTCGCGTGGGAGGCCCTCGGCCCCGCCGACCGCCTCCCGGCGCTGGCGTTCGCCAGCAGCGTGCTCGCGTGGGTCAGCTTCCAATGGCTGCCCGCGCACGCGTCCGCAGACCCCCAGGCGGCGTTCTTCCTGGCGTGGACCCTGCCGCTGGCCGCCGTGCTCTGCGCGAGCCTCTTCAGGCCCGGCCCCGCGCGGAGCTCCGAGCGATCGTGGGTCCTGTGGTGCGAACGCGGTCAGGAGATGACCGTCAGCGCCTTGGACAGGCTGGTCAGGACCGCTGGAGCCCCGCCCGTGACGAGCAGCAGATCCTCGATCCGCACGCCGAGGCGGCCGGGCAGGTAGACGCCGGGCTCGACCGTCACCACGTTTCCCGCCGCCAGCGCCTCCTCGCCGGCCGTGCGCGACAGGCGCGGGCCCTCGTGAATCTCCATCCCCACCCCGTGACCGAGGCCGTGGCCGAAGTGCTCGCCGAAGCCTGCCCGCTCGATCACCCCGCGCGCCACCGCGTCCAGCTCGCGGCCGGTGGGCCCCTCCGTCACGGCGGCCAGAGCCTCTTCCTGGGCTCCGAGCACGAGCGCATACACCTCGCGCGCCTCCGCGGAGATTTCCTCGCCGGTCGCATAGGTGCGCGTGCAGTCCGAGCAGTAGCCCTCGTGGCGGGCCCCCCAATCGATCGTCAGCAGCACGTCGCTAGGGATCGCCTCCTCGCGCGGCTCGGCGTGCGGCAGGGCGCCGTGAGCCCCCGCTGCGACGATCGACGGGAAGCTTGGGGCCTCGGCGCCAAGGCGGCGCATGCGCAGCTCCAGCTCGATCGCGACGTCGCGCTCGCTGCGCCCGACGACGCCGTCCCCCACCACGCTCTGCAGCGCCTCATCGGCGAGCTCGCAGGCGCCGCGAATGCGCGCCAGCTCCCCGGCGTCCTTGATCGCCCGCAACCGCTCGACCGCGCCCGCGCAGCCGACGAGCTCCCACGCCTCTCCCAGGAGCTCGCCCAGGCGCGTGTGCAGGCTGACGGTGAGGCTGGCCTCATCGAAGCCGAATCGCCCGCCGGCGGCGGGGAGCGAGGCCGGGATGGCATCGAGCAGGTTGCCGGCCACGATCTCCCGCTCGAACGCGCCGGGCACCTGCTCGGCCGACTGCGTGGCGTAGCGGAAGTCGGTGAAGAACCGGTGCGGCAGGGTTGCCGATTCGCCGTCGCCGGCGGCCGCGACGAGCGCCAGCCCATGCGTGCCGGTGAAGCCCGTGAGATAGCGCAGGTTGACAGGCGTTCCGACGAGCAGCACGTCAACCGCCCGCTGCTTGAGCTCCGCCGCCAGGCGGCGGGTGCGCTCGGCGGCGGCGGGCTCGGCCGGGGCGCTCACGAGCTGCCCCGCTCGAGCTCCTCGCGCAGTCGCGACAGGGCGTCGCTGTAGCCGTCGGGCCCGCGTCCGGAGATCGTCTCGAAGCAGAGGTCACGGATTACCGACACCCGCCGCCAGGGCTCGCGCGCCTCGACGTCGGAGAGGTGGATCTCGAGCGCCGGCAGCGCGGCGATCTCGAGCGCGTCGCGGATCGCCCAGGCGTAGTGCGTCCAGGAGCCGGGATTCAGAAGGATCGCGTCGGCCTGCCCGTCGAGGGCGTGCAGGTGCTCGACGAACGCGCCCTCGTGGTTGGTCTGAAAGAAACGGGTCTCCAGGCCGAGCTCGCGCGCTGACTGTTCGATCCGCTGCTCGAGCTGCGGGAGCGTCAGTGTCCCGTAGAGCAGCGGGTCGCGGCGGCCGAGCTGGTCGAGGTTGACCCCGTGCATCACCTCTACCCGGTATCGCGGTCCGCTCACGGCATGAGCTCCGCAACCGCCGCTCGCACCTCATCGGCCGGGACCTCACAACCGATCCTCACCTCGCCGGGCGCCCCGACGAGCACGAACGGCACCTGCGATCCGAGGCGCTTCTTGTCGTGCGCGGTGGCCTCCAGCACCTCATCCAGCCCGGTGCCCTCAAGCGTGACGGGCAGCGCGCGGGCCTCGAGCAGCTCGCGCACCTGCGCGCGCAGGTGCTCGAGCCCTGACAGGCGCAGCGTGGCGAGCAGGCCGAGGCCCACCGCTTCGCCGTGTCGATAGCGGGCATAGCCCGTGGCGGTCTCGATCGCGTGCCCGATGGTGTGCCCGAGGTTCAGCAGCTGACGCTGCCCTGCGTCGCGCTCATCGGCGGCCACGACCGCCAGCTTGGTGCGCGCACAGGCGAGGATCATATGCCGGTCCACCTCCCCGCCGCCGGCCACGCGCTCCCACAGCGTCCCGCCGGCGATCAGCGCCGTCTTCAGCACCTCCACCCAGCCGGCCGCGAGCTCGCCCGCCGGGAGCGTGGAAAGCGTGTCGGGATCCACCAGCACGCCCGCGGGCTGGTGGTAGGCCCCGACGTAGTTCTTCGCTTCGGGCAGATCGACTCCGGTCTTGCCGCCATAGGCGGAGTCGACCTGCGCGAGCAGCGTGGTGGGGATCTGGACGACGGGCACGCCGCGCTGGTAGGTCGCGGCGCAGAACCCCGCCAGGTCGCCGACGACGCCGCCGCCGAGCGCGACCACGTGGTCGGCCCGCGTGATGCCGGCGGCGAGCAGCGAGCGCCACACGGCTTCGGCGCTCAGGAGGGTCTTCTGCTCCTCGCCGGGAGGGATCGCGAGCATCCCCCTCACCTCCCCCAGGCGCTCTGCGTAGAGAGCCGCGACGGTATCGTCGGTGACGCAGAACGGCTGTGAGACCGATCGGTCAAGCGGCCACAGCTCGGCTAGCTCCGCCGCGTGAGCAGCGCCCAGTATGCCCGGGCCGATCAGCACCGGATAGCTTCCCGAGTCAGAGCTCGCCCACAACAGGCGCGCTCCCGGCGGCGCGGCTGACAGCGCGCGCAGGGCGTCCAGCACGCGCCCGGACGTACCCCTCCTCATCGCCGGCAGCATGGCGTCGGCCAGTTCCTCGTACACCGCCGCACGGCTTGCGTGAAGCGCACTGAATGACTCCCAGTCACCCGCGAGCGGTCGCTCGCGGGCCCCGTCCTGCGCCTGAATCCGAGCCCACGCGACCGCCGGGTCCACATCCAGCAGCACCGTCAGGTGGGGCTCAAGCGCCCGCCGCACGCTGTCAGAGCAGATGCTCCCCCCGCCGAGCGAGATCACGCTGCCGGGTCCGGCGCCGTTCAGCAGCTCGCACACGAGCTCCTCCTCGGCGGCGCGAAAGGCCGGCTCGCCGTGCAGCTCGAACGCCTGCGCGGGCGGACGGCCGAGGCGCTCCTCGAGCAGCTCGTCGCTGTCCACCGCGGCTACGCCGAGCGCCTCGGCGAGCTCGGCTGCGACCGTCGACTTGCCCGCGCCCATGAAGCCGATCAGCACGAGCGCCCGCCGCGGCGCCCGTCCTAGATCTGCCATCCGATCCGCTCCTCGTAGGCGCGGATGGCCTGCAGGACATCGTCGATGTGGTCACCGCCAAACTTCGTCCGGTAGGCGTCCGCGAGCACCAGCGCCACCATGGCCTCGGCCACCACCGCGGCGGCCGGCACCGTGCAGGAGTCGGTGCGCTCGCGCAGCGCCTGCGCGGGCTCGTGCGTGTCGATGTCGACCGAGCGGAGCGGCTTGGTGAGCGTGGGCAGCGGCTTCATCGCGCCGCGCACGATCAGCGGGCAGCCGGTCGTCATGCCGCCCTCGAGGCCCCCGGCGCGGTTCGTCTGGCGATGGTAGCCGCGAGTCGGCGAGTAGAAGATCTCGTCGTGAGCCTCAGAGCCCGGCAGGCCGGCGATCGTGAAGCCGTCGCCGACCGCGAAGCCCTTGATCGCCTGGATCGAGCAGATCGCCATCGCCAGGCGCCCGTCGAGGCGCTCCTCCCAGGAGACGTGTGAGCCGAGGCCCGGCAGCAGCCCGAACGCCTGCACCTCGAACACGCCCCCCAGCGACTCGTTCGCCTTGCGCAGCGCGTCGATCTCCCCCACCATCGCCTTGCTCGCCTCGGGGTCCAGGCAGCGCACCGGCGAGCTGTCCACCTGGGCGAAGTCCTCCGACGTCAGCTGCCGCTCGCGGGCCGGCGCGTGCACGGAGGCGATCTGCAGCACGTGCGAATGCACGACGACGCCGACAGCGCGCAGAAACGCCTTGCACAGGGCGCCGCCCGCGACCCGCGCGGCCGTCTCCCGCGCGGAGGCCCGCTCGAGGATGTTGCGCACGTCTGACTGCTTGTACTTCTGGGTGCCCACGAGGTCGGCGTGGCCCGGGCGGGGGAGGTGCACCTCGGCCGCCGCCTCGGCGACCGGCCACGGGCTCATGCGCTCCTCCCAGTTGGCGTAATCGCGGTTTGCGACCTGGAGGGCGATCGGGCCCCCGAGCGTGCGCCCGTGGCGAATGCCCCCGGTGACCTCGGCGGAGTCGCGCTCGATCTTCATGCGCCCGCCGCGCCCGTGGCCGAGCTGGCGCCGGGCCATGTCCTCGTTCAGATCCTGTGGGCGAACCTCAAGACCCGCGGGCAGGCCCTCGACGATGCACGTGAGGCCGGGGCCGTGCGACTCGCCGGCGGTTATCAGACGGAGCGCCACGCTCCAAGCTTATGTGCTCGGAACTCAGCGCCCGGGGAGCCGGGGCTGCACGGCCACGTGGGCGCGGGCGGCGGCGACCGGCGGACCGGCGGGCACGAGCACGCCCTGGCTGGGCGAGTATTCAAGGCCGGACACCTTCGTGAGGCCGTCGCGCTGCAACAGTTCACGGCCGGCCTTGGATTCACGGGCGCCGGCCGCCTGAGCACGAGCCGCGGAGGCGACGCTCACGGTGCGCGTGATCCTCACGATTGCGACGAGCCTCAGTTCGTAGGTGACGGGACTGCCGTCGGATTCGATCGATTCGAGCGTCTCGCTCTGGCCGACCTGCAGGCGGATCGCCTGGCACTGCGTGGGGCTCGGCAGGCAGGTGGCGTTCCCGTGCAGGATCGCCTCGCCGGTGAGCGTGAACACCGCTTCGAGTTTCGTGCGCTTCAGCGCGCCCGAGTACACCAGCTGCGGGTTGCTCTTGTCCGGGAGCGGTTCATCGAGCGCCATGTCCGCGTAGGTCTTCAGCTGCGCCGGTTCCACGGGAGCGCCCACGATGGACGGCGCCGGCAGGACGCCGAACTGCGCGGTCACCTTGAACTGGGTCGTCACCTTCGGCTTCGCCGGGGCGGGCGGTTTGGTGGTGGCGACGGGCGTCGTCGTAGCGCCGGAGGTGGTCGATCCCGATCCCGTGGAGGCGCCGCTCGTCGAGGTCGACGGGGTCGGGGTGGACGGGGTCGTGGTCGTAGCGCTCTTCGCGGTGGCCAGCGGGGTGAACGGGTCGCGCAGCGGCCCGCCGCGCTTCTGTGCGGCGTCGCCGGTCGTCTCCGTCACCGGCTCCACCGAGCTGGTGGTGATCTGGCTGATCGATATACCGCCGGCGCCCGGGGAGACCGGCCCCGTCGAGGCCGTCGGGGTGACGCTCGAGGAGCCCCCGCCGAGCACGGCATACGCGACGGCAGCCACCAGCGCGACCACCAGGGCGAGGAGGGCCAGACGCAGGCGCACATCCAGCAGATCGTCCTTGATAGAGCTCAGAAACTCGTTCATGGGGTCACCCGGGCGATCGCGGGAGCGGTTGGCGAGCTGGACGGAGTGGACGTCGAGGCGGGCGTGGCGACCGGAGTGGCAGAGGCGCCCGCGGGGGCGCCCGTGGTTGCCCCGGCGGTGAGGCCCTGGCTTGCGGGGAGCACGTAGGCGGTTGCCGTGACATTGCCCGAAAGCTGTTCTGAGCCACCCTTGCCGGACGTCTTTCCCGATGGGTTCGTCGACGGCGCAAGCTTGACGCTCTGGATCGTGAGCAGACGACCGTTCACCGACAGAGCGCCGCCGGCGGTCCTAACCGTCGAGCTGTCGAGCTGCTGGAACAGGCGGTAGAGGTCGGAGAAGCTCCCGTTGAAGACGAAGGTGAACGGCATCTGCGAGAAGCCGGAGCCGGCTGCCGGGGCCGACGCCGCCGGCGCCGCCGCCGCGCTGGCGGCCGATGTGCTCGAGCCACCCGCCCCGTTGTCGGTGATCGAGGAGAATTCGACGTTCCTCTGGTTGGTCGCGTGCGCGATCTGGTAGACCAGCGACGGCACTTCCTGCGTGGGCGGCACCGCTTTGCCGAGCCTCACGATCGAGGCATACGCGGTCGAATACTGCGTCTGCGCGCTTCGCGCGTTCGCGACCTGGCCCTCGGCCGTCGCGAGCTGCGAGCTCGCCGCGCTGACCTGTGCGTTCAGCGCCGCAGCCTTCTTGCGCTCCGGCGAGACGACGATCAGCCATGCGGCGCCCAGCATCACGACAACCGCGATCCCGATCACGACTATGCGATCGCGCCCGGTCATCCTGCAGCTCCAGTTGGTGTGGCGGAACTCGCCGTCGGAGCGCTCGCGCCAGACACGGCCGGAAGCGGATCGAACGCGATCGTCACGTTGAACGCGGGGTCGCTGCTCGGGCAACCGCCGGCGCCGCCACCGCCTGCGCTTCCACTCGCTTTGGTGGAGCTCTGCAGGGTCACGCTGCTGACCCCGTTCATCAGGCGCAGCCGGTTGAGCGTCTGGGCGACCTCGGCCTGGCTCGTGGCACACCCGCTGAGGACGAAGGTCGGGACGCTGCCCGGCGGGGTGGCAGAGGTCACCGCGGCGCTGCTCGCCGCGCCCGAGGAGGCGGACGAGGAGGAGGAGCCCCCCGCGGACCCGACGGTGCCGCTGAGCGAGGAGATCGACGCGTCCTTGGGAAGCACGCGGCCGAGCTCGTGAAAGGCGTAGGCCCAGTCAAAGCGCGACTGTGCGAGCTCAGAGACGGCCTGCACGCGCTGTTCGCGCATCGCCAGGAAGCTTGTGTAGGGGGCCAGCTGTGCGGCCTCGGTCTGGGCCTGCTGAGTCTCGGCGACGAGTGTCGCGGCCTTCGCGCGACGACTCGAGATCTCGTGGCGGGCGGTGCCGTAGAGCAATGCCATTCCCGCCAGGCCGGCCAGCAGGACGAGGACCGCATAGGCGCCGCCTTCCGAGCGGCCGGCGGCCGGGCCCGACCCGCCGCGCTGATCGACCGGTATGAGGTTGACGGCCCTCATGCGTGCACCTCGGTCGTGGCCAGGCCGGCCGCGATCGCCAGACGGTTCAGAGACACCGTGTCCATCTGGCTGTCATCGGTCGTGCCAATGGTCTCGCTGCGCACCTCGAGGCCCAGGTGGGCCTCGAGGGCCTCGGCAAAGCCGGGAAGGTCGAGCGCCGAGCCGCTGAGCACGACGTGCGATACCTCTCCCCCACCCTCCTGCGAGCGATGAAAGTCGAGCGAGTTGCGCACCTCTCCGGCGATCTCGCGGACTCCGTTCTCCAGCACTATGCGGGCGTCGGCGTCCATCTCCGCGCCGTCGACTTCCGCCGGTGGCAGCTCCGGATCCGAGGCCGGCCCCAGTGAGGACATCTCCGAGAAGCTCATGGCGCCTTCGATCGCTTCGTGATCCTCGGGGGAGCTCGGCGACTCGTGATCCTCGGTGGAGCTCGGCGACCCCTCCTCGTGCGCGACCTCGTAGGGCTCGGCGCCCTCCGGCGCGGTCTCCTCCGGGAGCGGCTCCTCTCCCAGCGACGCTTCGGAGGTCAGCCACTCGGGCACCACGTCCTGCGGCTGGGCGTGCTCGGGCGCGACCGCGATCTGCTCGACCACCACGGGTCTCGTGAGATCCACCGCGGCGAGCAACGCGCGGGCGTCGGTCAGGGGGATGCCGCGGCGCTCGGCAAGCTCGCCCGCCATCCCCTCGAGGCCGCCTCCCACAACGCGGGTGAAGCGGCAGATCAGACCCTCGGCGATTGCCAGGTTCGTCAGCCCATCGACGTTCAGGTAGACCACCCGGCTGACGTGGTCGGCCTCGGCTCCCAGCTCGGGCTGGTGCAGCGAGCGGATCAGAGCGAAGGCCGACAGGTCGATGCCCACAGGCTGCAGACCGGCACCGCGCACCGCGGCGAGCAGATGTTCGATCATGTCGCGCTGAGCGGCGACGAGCACGACGTGCTGGCGTGGGCCGGCCGGGGTGTCGACGATGCCGAGAGGGTGGAAGTCGAGAACGGCGTTGCTGAGCGGCATCGGCACCTGATCCTGCGCCTGAAACTGGACGGCCGCGGCGAGCTCCTTGCGATCGGTCATCGGCGGCAGCTCGAGCGTGCGCATGACCGTGCGCTGGTTGGCCACGCCGACCCGAACGCGCTTGGCGAACCGCTCGCTGCTGAACAGCTCGCGCAGCACCCGGCTCAGGTCGGCCTCATCGACGACCTCGCCCTCTCGCACCGCATCGGCCGGAAGCGGCAGAACGGCGGCGCGGTCGGCGATTATCGAGCCGTTGACGCGAGCCTGCACGGCGCCCACGAAGCCCGGCTGGATGTCGAGTCCCACGACGGCGGGGCCCGAGCGGTGGCCGAGGCCGAGCTTCAGCGAGGGACTCGGCAGCTTCAAGGCGGGGAGCGCCAGGCGGTTGGTGAGGTTCGAAAATGAGGACATGGGTTGGTCCGGCCGGGATCAATGGCTAACCGACACGAGTCCTATCGGCACGAGGCCGCGGGCGCTTGAGCCCCGGCTGAGCGACGGCGCCGAGCCTCTGAAGAGGGCACGCCGCTCCTCGCCTGGCGTCCGTCGGCGGGGGCGCGTCAGTGAACGACGTGGTTGAGATACAGATCGACGAGCGGTCCGCCCGCATACACGGCGACCACGGCCCCGAGGGCGAGTAAGGGCCCGAAGGGAACCGCCGTCTTGCGTCCCTCCTGCGCCCCCTTGCGAGCGATGATCACGGCGCCGACGAGCACACCGGCGAGCAGCGCGATGAGGATCGCCGCGGCCACCGTCCTGCCGAGGAAAAGCCCCATCACCGCTGCGAGCTTGACGTCGCCCATGCCCATGCCGCCGGGGTAGGCGAGCGCCGCCAGCAGCAGGAAGCCGCCGGCGGCGGCGCCCGCGATGAGTCGTTCGGGCTCGCCCGCCGGGTCCAGGGCCAGACCGATCGCGAGCGCGAGCACCGCGCCAAGCGCCGTGATCTGGTTGGGGATGATGCGATACTCGAGATCGATCAGGGCAGCCGGCACCATGATCAGGATCAGCCCGACACCGAGCGCTATTCCGGCGGCGGAGCTGTGCGCCAGCACGGCGCCGACACAGAGCGCGGCGGTGAGCGCCTCGACCAGCGGGTAGCGGACCGAGATGGAGGCCCCGCAGGAGCGACAGTGGCCGCGTAGCAGCAGAAACGAGAGGATCGGGATGTTGTCGTAGGGCTTTACCGGGGTGCCGCAGCGGGTGCAGTGCGAAGCCGGCAGGACGAGCGACTCGTGGCGAGGCAGACGGTATGTGACCACGTTCAAGAACGAGCCGGCGATCGCGCCCAGGACTCCCGCAAAGGTGATTGCCTCCATGTGGACTGATCGGCGCTCGCGGGCCGACGCTTGAGTGTGGACACGAAGAAGGGCGGCCCGATCGGCCGCCCTTCTCATACGCTTTCCGCTGACTTGGTTCTTGTCCCGGGCGCGGAACCCCGGCTGAAGGGCGCTTACCAGCTGCTGTTCTGACAGCCTCCGCCTTCAGACCCCGTCTTACCTGTCGGGGTACATGTGCGTTTTGTAGCGCCGTTGGTTTCTCTTGTAATGGAGAATGTGTGACCGTCGGTCGCTTCC
>Ga0182024_10002341_pt1 | contig 47279 bp, 33 predicted proteins | sample P32metaG_FD_120480 | JGI IMG/M metagenome (GOLD analysis project Ga0182024, IMG submission 120480) | Permafrost microbial communities from Stordalen Mire, Sweden - P3-2 metaG (Illumina Assembly) | ecosystem: Environmental > Terrestrial > Soil > Wetlands > Permafrost | place: Sweden: Stordalen... | reverse complement strand
GCTCCCAAAGCTCCTCCGGTTCCAAACGGCAGATCGCGGTCATCCCCAAAGGCACGACGCACGAGTATTGGAAGTCCGTGCAGGCCGGGGCGCTCAAGGCGGGCAATGAGCTGAACGTGGACATCCTCTGGAAAGGCCCGGTGAAGGAGGATGATCGGGCGAATCAGATCCAGGTGGTCCAGGAATTCGTCGCGGATAAAGTTGCCGGAATCGTTTTGGCGCCGCTCGATGACAGCGCGCTGCTCAATCCCGTTCGTGCCGCGACGCGGGAGAATGTGCCGGTGGTCATCATCGATTCGGCGCTCAAGGGCCAGCCGGGCACGGATTTCGTCAGCTTCGTCGCCACCGACAATCACAAGGGCGGTGAAATGGGTGGCGAGCAACTGGCCAAGGTCCTAAGCAACAAGGGAAAGGTCGTCCTGCTTCGCTACGCGGTCGGCTCGGCAAGCACCGCCGAGCGCGAGGCCGGATTTCTCGACGCAATGAAGAACCACCCGGACATGCAGGTTATCTCATCCGACCGCTACGCCAATGCCACCGTAGATTCGGCCAAGACTTCCGCGCTCAACATGGCCGACACGCTCAAGGAAGCCGACGGCATCTTCTGCCCCAACGAGTCAAGCACCCAGGGCATGCTGCTGGCGCTGCAACAAATCGGTTTGGCTGGCAAGGCGAAGTTCGTAGGATTCGATCAGACGCCGGCCCTGGTGAATGGATTGAAGAAGGGCGACATCAACGCGCTGGTCGCGCAGGACCCGTTCAAAATGGGCTACACCGGCGTGAAGACGCTGGTCGCCCATCTCAACGGCCAGAAGGTCGACGAACATATCGACACTGGCGTTCAGTTGATCACGCCCGAGAACCTGAACACGCCGGAGATCCAGGCGCTGCTCTCGCATTAGCGCTTCGCGCCCGAGTTGGCCATGTCCGATTTCGACGGTCCCACAGGTCGGCCTGCCGAGCCCCGGCTGCGGATGCAAGGCATCCGCAAGCGATTCGGCGCTACCCTCGCGCTGGGCGGCGTGGATCTGAGTGTCGCCCCGGGAGAGGTGCTCGCCCTCGTCGGCGAAAACGGCGCGGGCAAGAGCACGCTGATGAAGGTGCTCTCCGGCGCGCATCGTCCCGATGACGGAGAGATGTGGCTCGACGGAGAGGCATACCGCCCGCGCATGCCTCTCGACGCCCGTAGGGCCGGCGTGGCGATGATCTATCAAGAGCTATCGCTCGCCCGCCACTTGTCCGTCGCTGAGAACATCGTGCTCGGCGTCGAGCCGGGCGCCGGCCCGGTGATGGGATGGAAGCAAGCCCGGCGAATCGCCGCCGATGCCCTGCGCCAACTCGGCCGCCCGGATATTCCCGTGGACGCGCCGGTGGGGCGGCTATCGATCGCGGCCCAGCAACTGGTCGAGATCGGCCGCGCCGTCGCCATCGGCTGCCGCGTGCTGGTGCTCGACGAGCCGACCAGCAGCCTCACGCGCCAGGACATCCGCCTGCTATTCGACCTCGTCAATCGACTCAAGTCGCAGGGCATTTCGATCATCTACATTTCTCATTTTCTGGAGGAGGTGAAGGAGATCTCCGACAACTTCACCGTGCTCCGCGATGGCCGCAGCGTCGGCGCGGGACGCACGCGGGACGCACGGACAGACGAGATCATCAAGCTGATGGTGGGGCGCGACGTGGAAGACCTCTACCCCCGGTCCGCCCGGTCGGCCGGAGACGAATTGCTGAAGTTCAATGGCCTTGCCGGGCGAGGCAAGCCGCAGTTGGCTTCCCTTTCGCTTCGCCGGGGCGAAGTGGTCGGCATCGCCGGCCTGATCGGCGCGGGACGGACGGAGCTGCTGCGGACGCTGTTCGGCCTTGATCCAGTCAAAGCCGGAGAAGTTCGCGTCGGAACTTATTTCGGCCCGGCATCGCCACATCGGCGATGGGCGCAAGGCATGGGATTGGTTTGCGAGGACCGCAAAACCGAAGGCCTTGCGCTGGGCCTGAGCATCGCTGATAATCTCACGCTGTCTCTTCTCAAGGGCCTCGGCCCGCTCGGCCTGGTGTTCCCATCCCGTCAAGAGCGGGCGTCGAGGAAGTGGATCGACCGGCTGGGAATCCGCTGCCGCGCGCCGGGTCAGCCGGTGGGAAGCTTGTCAGGAGGCAACCAGCAGAAGGTCGCGATTGCCCGGCTCCTGCACCACGACGTCGACCTGCTGCTTCTCGACGAGCCGACGCGCGGGATCGACGTGGGATCGAAGGCGCAGATTTACCGCCTCATCGATCAACTCGCCACCGGTGACCCTTCGACCGGACGCCAGCCGCGCGCCGTCCTAATGGTCAGCAGCTATCTGCCGGAATTGCTCGGCGTGTGCGACCGGATTGCCGTCATGTGCCGCGGCCGGCTTGGCCCGGCTCGTCCCGTTTCACAGACCAATGAACATCAGATCATGCTCGAAGCCACCGGCGCCGCCGAAACGGTTGACTTTTTGAGTCCGGCCGCACTTGCGGCGACATCACCATGACGTCCCTCGAGACCCAACCCATCCCGGCTACCGTGGGCGCCGGCCCGAACTGGCGCGGCGTGCTCCAGAGGCTTGGTCCGTTGGTCGGCTTTCTGTTTGTATTCGGCCTCTTTGCCGTGCTTCGACCGCACAAGTTCCTCAATGTCGGCAACCTCCAGCTCATGCTCGAGGAAACAGCGGTGGTGGGGACCGCCGCCTTGGGCATGACCCTCATCATCATCTCCGGCGGCATCGACCTCACCCCCGGCTCCAACATCGCCCTATGCACCGTCGTCGTCGCGCTTCTTCTGAACAGCGGCTGGTCGCCGCCGGCGGCGGCAGTGGGCGGAATCTTGATCGCGACGCTGGTCGGATTATGCATCGCCGCGATGGTCATCGGGCACCTAGGCGCCGTCGCAGCGGGAGTTGCGGGGCTTTGTGCGTACCTTTTGCTTCATACCGGTTTGGAATATTCGTCCGCATTGTCCATAGCCGTGGGCATTATCGTCGCCCTTATCTTTGGGGCCTTGGCTTGGCGATATCTGCCGCGCGTTTTGCTCTCGCCGTTCATTGTCACGCTTGGCCTTTGGGGCTCGCTTCGCGGCGTGGCGCAGCAGGTGGCGATCACCGGAACCGCTTTGCCCGGCCAGCCGGGCACCACCACGGTCAGCCCGCCGGAAACCTGGCTCAACGGCCTGTTAAATACGCTCGGCCAAGGCCACTCCTGGATGATCCTGCCGCTGGGCGTCTGGGCGACGATCATCCTCGCGGTGGTCATTGCGCTGGTCCTGCGATACACCAAATTCGGCCGCCACATCTACGCGATTGGGTCCAACGAGCAGACGGCCCGGCTGTGCGGGATCAACGTGGGCCGCACGAAGTTGTTGATCTATACGCTGGCCGGCGTCCTGGTCGGCATCGCCGGGCTGTTGCAGTTTTCCTATCTCACGATGGGCGACTCGACCACCGCCAACGGATTGGAGCTGAACATCATCGCTGCCGTCGTGATCGGCGGCGCGAGCCTCAATGGCGGCGAAGGGGGCATCCTGGGCAGCATGATCGGCGCGCTGATGATGACTGCCGTCTCCAACGGCTGCGCCAAAATGGACTGGAGCAACTCCGTCGAGCTGATGGTCACCGGCGGCATCATCATCATCGCCGTCTGGCTCGACGGACTGCGCCACCTGCGGACGGATTGAGACACGAACGATTCAACGCTAAAAGGGAGCCATGAACATCCGTGAAGCCAAATCGTGCAAGTTTGACCTGATGTCGCTTGGCGAGTGCATGATTCGCCTCTCCCCGCCGGGCCACGGGCGAATTGAATTCGCCAACACGCTTGAAGTCTGGGCCGGCGGCGGCGAATACAACGTCGCCTACGCCCTCTCTCGCCTCGGCCTGCGCACCGGCTTTCTCTCCCGCCTGGTCGATAACCCCGTTGGCCGAATCATCCTGAATCACGGCCGTTCCGTCGGCATGGACATGAGCCACACGATCGTGGCCAAGTACGACGGCGTCGGCCGGGCCGACCGCATCGGGTTGAACTTCACCGAAGTGGGCACCGGGGTGCGGGCCTCGGTCACGATGTACGACCGCGGCCACTCCGCCGCCAGCAACATGAAGCCGGGCATGATCGACTTCAAGAAAGTCTTCGGCCAGGAAGGCGTGCGCTGGCTCCATACCGGCGGCATCTTCTCGGCTCTCTCCGAAGGCACCGCGGGTGTCGTGAAGGAATCGCTCGTCGCGGCCAAGGAAGCCGGCACCATCGTCAGCTACGACCTGAATTTCCGCTCCAAGCTCTGGAACAGCCAGAAGGCCCAGCAGGTGACAAAGGAACTGGTCCCCTATATCGACTGCCTCATCGGAAACGAGGAAGATTTCCAGAAAGTCCTTGGCTTCGAAGTCGAAGGCGTGGACGAAAATCTCTCCGCCCTCGATACCAGCGCCTACAAGAAGATGGTCAAGAAAGTCGTCAAGGCCTATCCCAACGTGAAAGTCGTCGGCACCACGCTCCGCGAGGTGAAGAGCGGCCTGGTGAACAACTGGTCCGCCATCCTCTGGAGCGAGGGAAAGTTCTACGAAAGCCGCCGCTACGACAACCTCGAAATCGAAGACCGCGTCGGCGGCGGAGACGGATTCTCCTCCGGCTTTGCCTACGGATTTCTTACCGGAAAGACCCCCCAGGAATGCGTCGACCTCGGCGCCGCCCACGGCGCGCTGCTGCAAACCACGCGCGGGGATACGAGCATGATCGATCTCGAAGAGCTGACCCACGTGTTCAAGGGAGGAAGCGCCCGTATCAAGCGATAATTCCAGCCACTCCGCCGGTTGGACCGCTTCAGCGGTCGCCCTGTCGTACGACGAAACAACCTGCAAAACTCGCAACTTGCTAAGAACCAATGTCTACCCGAATCCTACTGACCACCACCAGCTTCCAAGACACCCCCGGCAAGCACCACGACGTGCTGAAGAACTCCGGTTTCGAGATCGTCCCCCAGCGCGGGCCGCTTTCGGAATCGCAGATGCTTGATCTCGTCAAGTCGGGCGGCGGCTTCGACGGCCTGCTCAACGGAGACGATCACATCACCGCGAAGGTGATCGACGCCGCGCTCCCAAGGCTCAAGGTCATCGCTAAATACGGCATCGGGCTCGACTCAATCGACGTGCAGTACGCGACCGCGAAGCGCATCCCCGTGCTCTTCACGCCCGGCGTGAATGAGACCACTGTCGCCGAGCACGCGTACGGCCTCATCATCGGCTGCGCCAAAGCGTTCTGGTTTCACCTCAAGTCCGTCAAGGCCGGCCACTGGAAGCGCCAGACGGGAATCGAACTGTTCGGCAAGCAACTCGGCGTGATCGGGCTGGGCCGGATCGGGAAGGAGATGGTGAAACGGGCAGCGCCGTTCGGGATGACCGCCATTGCGTACGACCATCATTGGGATGAAGCGTTCGCGAAGCAGTACAACATCGAGCGAGCGGCGAGTGCCGCGGAGGTGTTGAGGAAAGCCGACATCGTTTCGCTGCACACCAATCTTTCCGACGAAACGCGTGGGATGATCAATAAGGCGAGCATTGCCACGATGAAGGACGGCGCGATCCTGATCAACACCGCTCGCGGCGGCCTGGTTGTCGAACAGGACGTGGCCGATGCGTGCAAATCGGGCAAGCTGCGTGGGTATGGGGCGGACGTGCTGGACGTAGAGCCGATGAAGACGCCGCACCCGTTTCAGGAAATCGACAGCATCTTGATTACGCCCCACATTGGCAGCCGGACGTATGAAAGCGTCCAACGGCAGGGGCTGCGGGCCGCCCACAATCTGGTGAATTTTCTCAACGGAAACCCGGATTACGTGCAGGCGAATAAGTTTTGAGCTTGTGCCTTGCGCGACGCCATGCCATTCTGCGGACTTCACTGCTCAGCGCCGATGGCTTGCGCGGATTGAAGACCCATGTCGCGCGAGGCGATCCCGTCGGCTTGCATCACATCGAAGCGAGGATTTTCACATGATCAGACGACACATTCTTTTGTCCGCGTACTGCTTTCTGGCGTTCTTGCCCTCAGCGCATGGCGCGGACAATTCAGCCGACAATCGGCTGACGATTCCAGACGTCTGCTCGATCGATGCGCCGGGAAAGGGGTGGGCGTGGAAGCCGGTGAAGGAATTCGATCCCGCCAAAGGCGGCGCGTACGTTTGCAGCGCGGAAGGCAAAGCCGGGAAGGTCTTCCTGACGATCGACACGCGGAAATATGAATCCGACAAGGATCGCATCGGAGCGCTGAAGGCTGCCTTCAATGCGCTGCACATCCAGCTTCAATCGCTCGGCTGCACCGACATCAAGGGGAAGCGCCCGAACATCACTGCGCCGATTGCCGGCGATGTCGACTACTTCGTGTTCGGCAAGAAATCCGCCGGGTCGAGCGTCTACTTTGCCGCGCACACGATCTTCAAGGAACACACCTTCCAGGTTCAGGCGGTCGCGCCGTCGCTCGAGCAAGCGCAGAAACTCGAGGAAGTCGAAAAGACGCTTAAGTAGGGGCGAACCTCATGTTCGCCCGGCGTCCGTCGTCGGAAAACGAGGATGAACACAAGGTTCATCCCTACAGAGAGGGCGAATACAAGATTCGCCCCTACGGCACGGCCAGACCCGGCACATCCTTATCCAGCTCTTCCAGCCAGACGGTCGCATCTGAATCGCTGGGCGCTCGCCAATCGCCCCGCGGCGACAAAGATCCCCCTGATCCGACCTTGGGCGCATTCGGCATCGCCGATCGCTTGAATTGGCTGATTGCGAAAAACCGGAACAGGAAGACCCGCAGCCACTTCTTGATCTCGGGCAGCGAGTACTCCCGTCGACCTGCATCGGGGAAACCCGGAGGCCAATCTCCGCGCTTTCGATCGCCCCAGGTGTGCAGCGCCAAAAACGCCACCTTGCTCGGCCGAAAGCCGTATCGCAGCGTGTAATAGAGGTGAAAATCCTGAAGCTCGTATGGCCCGACTTTCTCCTCGCTGCGCTGCACGATGCCGGCGCCACTGGAGGGCACCAACTCCGGCGAAATCTCAGTGCTGAGAATGTCGCGCAGTACCTCGCGCGCCTCGGCCCGCACTTCCTCCCGATCGATTTCCCAGCGAATCACGTGCTGAATCAGCGTCTTGGGGATCGAGGCGTTGACGCTGTAGTGCGACATCTGATCGCCGACGCCGTAGGTGTTCCAGCCGAGGGCAAGTTCCGAGAGGTCGCCGGTTCCGAGGACGAGGCCGTCATAGCGATTGGCGAGCCGAAACAGGTGGCTCGTGCGCTCGCCCGCCTGCACGTTCTCAAAGGTCACGTCGTGGACCGGCTCACCCCGGGCGAACGGATGACGAAGGTCCTGGAACATCTGCAGGCACGAAGGCCGGATGTCGATTTCCTCGGCCGAGACGTTCAGCGCCTTCATCAGTCGCCAGGCGTTGGACTTGGTTTTCTCGCTGGTGGCAAAGCCGGGCATCGTATAAGCGAGCACATTCTGGCGCGGCAGCCCGAGCCGGTCCATCGTGCGGCAGGCGACGATCAGGGCTTGCGTGGAATCGAGCCCACCGGAAACACCGATGACGATCTTCCTGATGTTCGTGGCTCGGAGCCGCTGCTCGAGGCCGGCGACTTGGATGTTGTAAACCTCGAAGCACCGCTCGTCGCGCTGCTTGGGATCTCCGGGGACGTAAGGGAAGCGGGGAACGCCGCGGCGGAGGGGGATGGTTTGCGACGACACGCCAAGCGTAAACGGGATGCGACGAAACTGCGTGAGCTTTTCGTGATGATGCGAGATCGAATCATTAAAACTGTTCATCCGCATGCGTTCCTGCCGCAGGCGGTCCAGGTCGATGTCGGCCGAGATTCGCTGCTCGGCATTCAGGAATCGCTCGCTCTCGGCCAGCAGGTTGCCGTTTTCGTAGATCATCGCATGGCCGTCCCAGGCCATGTCCGTGGTGGACTCGCCCTGCCCCGCGGCGGTGTAGAGATAGGCGGCGATGCAGCGCCCCGATTGGCCCGCGCACAGCTCGCGACGATACGCAGCCTTGCCGACGGTGATGTTGCTGGCCGAAAGATTGGCCAGCACCGTCGCCCCGGCCATCGCCGCCCAGGACGAGGGCGGGATCGGCGTCCAAAGATCTTCGCAGATCTCGACGTTCAGCGCGAATCCGGGAAGGTCCTCGGCCTCGAAGATCAATTGGCTGCCGAAGGGCACTGTCTGACCGAGCACGCGTGCCTCGGTCGCCAGCGCGTCCAGGCCCGAAGTGAACTGCCGCCGCTCATAAAACTCCCGATAATTCGGCAGAAAGCTCTTCGGCGTGATGCCCAGGATCTGGCCCCGGTGAATCACCACGGCGCAATTGAATAACTTCGATTCAATTCGCAGCGGCGCCCCGACGACCAGGACGGTGGCCAATTCGGCGCTTTCCTGTACTACGCGTTGCAACGCCTGCTCGGTGGCTCCGAGCAGCGCATCCTGATGGAAAAGATCGTCGCAGGAGTAACCGGACAGGCCTAACTCCGGAAAGATCGCCAGGGCGGCGTGATCGGCCGCCGCTTCGCGAGCCAAGGCCATCGTGCGCTCGGCGTTGAACTGCGGCACCGCAAGCTTTACCCTCGGCACGCACGCGCAGGCGCGAACATATCCGTGGCTGTAGATGGAGTCGAACGGATGGCCGGACGCTATCATCGACTACAGTTTAGCATGTTCCGCGGCTTTGGGACCTGACAGCGCGATACCGGAATAATTGGGTGGCAAGCAATAAGTTGCGATGTATATTGCATAGGAGATGTTTTGAATCGCGAGCGTCTCGATCAGGTCATGCGGCCCGCTCGAAATGCGTCAAGATTATTTTGCGTATTGAGCGGCAGTCGGTCGCACAGTAATGTCTCGCCGGTTTGACATGGTTTGGAACAAAGAAGAGATCGTTCGTGCCCTTCGCAAGCTCAGTCGCTCCGGCGCGGACCTATCGTATAACGCCCTGGCCAAGAAGCAGCAGCCGCTGGTCTCGGCGGCGGCGTATCACTTTGGCTCGTACCGCAAGGCGGTGGAGTCGGCCGGCCTCGACTACGCCGAGGTCACCCGCCGCCCCCGCTGGAACAAGTCCGCGATCATTACCCTCATCAAACAGGGCAAGCGCGATGGGGAAAACCTGCATTGGTCGGCGGTCACCACCCGCGGCGACGAACTTTCGAAGGCCGCTTTTGCATCGCTTCAGCCCAGGCTTTTCGGTAGCTGGGATCGCGCGCTTCATGCCGCCGGCCTCGATGCCGATGAGGTGAATCGATATCGCAAGTGGACGAAGGAGACGATCGTCACCGAGCTCCGGCAGCGGAGCCGCGATCACGAGCCGCTGAACAGCGGGGCGATCCAGCGCGACGATCCCGGCCTGCACGCGGCCGCCGTGCGGCACTTTGCCAGCTACGATGAGGCGCTGCGTGCCGCCAAGCTCGACCCGGAAAAAGTCCGCGAACGGCGAAGCTGGTCAAAGGAAGACGTCATTCGTGGCCTGAAGAACTCCCACCGCTCCGGCAAACCCCTCTCCGACTCCTCCGTCCGCCGCGAACACCCCGCCCTGTACGGCGCCGCCGCCCGCCTCTTCGGCAGCTTCATTACCGCCCGCACCGCGGCCGGCATCCAATGGAAGCGGAAGAAATGAGATTGCTGATTTCGGATTGCGGATTGCTGATTACGGGGCTTCGCTTTCAATCCGCAATCCGCAATTAGCAATCCGCAATTCTTATTCTCCCTCCGTTTCGTCTCCCGGCGCAAAGCCATGGCGCAATGTGTTTTCGGTGATGGTGCGGGCGTGGAGGAAGTGGGGCAGGTAGTCCGATCCACCGGCTTTGGGGCCGGTGCCGGAGAGCTTGAAGCCGCCGAAGGGCTGGCGGTCAACCAGCGCGCCGGTGATTTTGCGATTGATATAGAGGTTGCCGACGCGGAACTCGCGACGGACGCGCTCGATATTGGCCGGACTGCGAGAGTGAAGGCCGCCGGTGAGCGCGTAGGGTGTGCCGTTGGCGATTTCGAGGGCATGACCGAGATCGCGAGCACGGATCACACAGAGCACTGGGCCGAAAATCTCCTCCTGGGCAATGGCCGCCGTCGGCGGAACCTCCGAGAAGATGTGCGGCGCCACGTAAAACCCTTCGGCGCTCAGTTCTCCCAATTCGCCTGCGAACGCCAGGTGCGCCTGCTTTTTTCCCGCTTCGATCATCTTCATGATTCGATCCCGCGCTTCGCCGTCGATGACGGGGCCGATGAACGCACCGGAATCTTCAGCAGGCCCGATTCGCAGGCTCTGGGACACTTCGATGAGCCGTCGAAGAAACTTCTCGTAAACCGGCTCAAGGACAATCGCGCGCGAGCACGCGGAACATTTCTGCCCGGCATATCCAAAAGTACTGGCGGCGACGGAATGCACCGCTTCGTCCAGGTCCGCGTCGTCGTCGATGATTGTCGCATTCTTCCCGCCCATCTCGGTGATGATGCGCTTGACATGATCCTGGCCCGCGGGCGTTTGGGCGGCCAGTTGATTGATCGCAAGACCGACCGCTCGCGAGCCGGTAAACGCGACGAGCGAAACGTCGGGGTGCCCGACGAGAGCCGGGCCGATCTCCTCCCCGATCCCCGGCAGGTACTGCACGACGCCCGGCGGGAAGCCCGCCTCGGCAAAGACCTCCATCAGTTTCGAGGCGACCACGCATGCCTGCTCGGCCGGCTTCATAATCGTCGGATTGCCGGCAACAATTGCCGCCGCAGTCATCCCGCAGAGAATCGCCAGCGGAAAGTTCCACGGTGCGATGGTGACTGCAACGCCGAGCGGCTCGTAGAAAGTTTGGTTCTCCTCGCCGGGCACGTCGCGTTGCTGGGGCGTCGCGAGGCGGATCATTTCACGTGCATAATATTCGCAATAGTCGATGGCCTCAGCCACGTCGGCGTCGGCTTCGCGCCACTGTTTCCCGCACTCGAAGACTTCCCAAGCCGCCAGCTCGAGCCGACGACGGCGGAGGATGGCCGCGGCGTCGATCATGAGCTTTGCCCGCTGCTCGGGGTTCGTATCCCGCCACGCCGGGAACGCGGCTTTTGCCGCTTCAACCGCGCGCTGCACATCGGCCATCGCCGCCGCGCAGCACCGGCCCACGATCTGAGAGGCGTGCGAGGGATTGACCGAGTCGATGAATTGACTTGTGGATATCGGCTCGCCATTGATGAAGAGCGGGAGCGCGCCGCCTGTGGCACGGGCGTCCCGCCCGTGCTGAGCACCTTGCACGGGCGAGACGCCCATGCCACCGGGGATACATTTGCGCACTGCCGCCAGTGCCGCGGTCATGGCTGCCCGATTCTGCTCGATACTGAAATCGATGAGCGGCTCATCGCGAAACGGCGCAATCGCCTGGCCGTTTTCCTTGGAAATGCGCCGCGGCCGAATCTTGGTCATCGGATTCATAAGCAGGTCCTCCACCGGCAACCGTTCCAAAAAGCCGGCGCGCAGGAAAGATTGGTTCGAGGTGTTTTCCAGTAGTCGCCGAACGAGATAAGCCATCCCCGGGAGCAGTTGGCCGAATGGTGTGTAGACGCGCACCCGACGGCCCATCTGCACCAGGGCCGTTTTGATCTCGTCGGCCATGCCATAAAGCATCTGGATCTCGACGGTGCCCGCCGGAGCGTCGTAGTTCTCCTCCAGCGCCAGCGCGTGGGCGATGCTGCGAATGTTGTGCGAGCCGATGGCGGGGCGAAGCACGTCGCGGCGCTCGACAAGAAAATCAGTCTGCCTCTCGAAGTTGGCATCCGTTTCCGGTTTCTGTTCCCACACCGGGGACGGCCAGTTCTGCTGAGCGGCAACGACGGTCTCGTAGTCCCAATACGCGCCCTTTACAAGACGAACCCAAACCGGCGTCCCGCGGCGCTCGGCCCAATCGCACAGCGCTTTGAGATCTTCGCCGCAACTCTTTGTGTAAGCCTGGATCGCGATCCCCACATCCGGCCAGTCGCGAAAATCGGTTTCCTCGATGACCTCCTGAAAAATGCGGATCGTCAGGTCTTTGTAGGCATGTTGCTCCATGTCGACGTTGACAAACGCGCCGCGCGATCGGGCCAGATTCAGGATCGGCCGGAGCCGCTCGCGGACGGCGCGGCTCGTCCCGCACGGATCGATCGGATCGAACTGGCTGTAAAGGGATGAGAGCTTCACCGACACGTTCACCGGTGGAACGATGCCCGTCGGGCCGCGGTCGATCACGTCATTGGGCGGCCAGTCCCGCGCGTGGATGCTCAAACCATCAATGAACTCCAAGTATTGCCGCTGGTACTGATCGGCTTCCGCTTCGGAAAGGACAGCCTCTCCCAGCAGATCGATTGTAAAACCCAAACCTTGTTGCCGAAGCTTGAGGATCGCGGCGACCGTTTCCTCGACGGTCGTGCCGGCGATGAACCGGCGAGCCAGCCGCGTTGCATTGAGCCGCGCCGCACCCGCGACGAGGCCCCCCAGGAAGCCGTTATTCGGCAGCCAGCCAACGGCCTTGCGCATTGCCATCGGCAGGCGATCGTTCACCGTTTCTAAATATTCGCGGAGGTGCCGGGCGATGGCAGGACTCGTGTTAAGCGATGGAAGCGTATCAACGAGTCGAAATAGCTGCACCTTTACCGCCGGGTCTCGCATGGCAATCGCCATCATGCGGTCGTCCCACCACTGCGGCCCGAGCGGCAGATGGCGCTTCTGCCGGAGGCGCGAAAAAATTTCCTGGCCGATCTGGCGCGTCCGTTCTTCCAGGCCACCACCGCTCATTAACGGATGATATGCGGCAATCGCGGCATTTGCAGAATAGCTCATTGGCGAGAACTGAATCGACTGTCCGATAAATTAATTCGAGGGCTTTCTTGACCGGATGTTCCAGAACATCTACGGTAGGGCTTCCTTCGGGGCTCCATGGCACGACCCAAAGAATTCGATCCGGCCGACGCGATGCGCGAGGCGATGGCCGCGTTCTGGGAACGCGGATATCACGCCACCAGCGTCAATGACCTCCTCTCCGAAATGAAGCTCAATCGCGGAAGTCTCTACGGAACTTTCGGCGACAAAAAGAAACTTTTTCTGGCAACCCTCGCCGAGTACGAAAAGCAGTCTCGCGAGACGATGAGGGAAACATTGGAGCAGCCCGGACCGGCCCGAAAGGCCATCGAGCAGTGGGCCACCGAGACCGCGATGGTTTGTGCCGGGGAATCCGGGCTTCGCGGCTGCCTTGGCGTCAAGGCCGCGATGGAAATGGCGCCGCAGGACAAGGAAGTCGCCGAGTGGGTGCGCGCCGTCACCCGCGCCCGCGATCTTCTGGTGGCCAAGGCGGTTCGCCGCGGCCAGAGCGATGGCGAAATTAACCCGCGCCTCGATCCGCGCGTCGTCGCGCGATGCTTGAACACCACGCTGGCCGGCCTGAAAGTGCTCGGCACCGCCGCACCCACGGAGAAAGACGTGCGGGAGGTGGTGGGGATGATGTTGCGAATCCTCGATTAATGGAGCGATTGCCGTGAAAAGCTGGATCAATCTCGTCGGCCCATCCCTGCTCAGCGCCGGGTTGCTGATCGTTTCCGGTTGCAATCGCGATCGGGCACAGGCCGGCGGCCCGCCCCCAATGTCGCCACCGCTGGTGACTGTCAGCGAGGCGACCTCGAAGGACGTGCCGGTCTACCTTGATGAGATCGGCAAGTGCGCCGCGCTGGAATCGGTCACGATCACGCCGCAGGTCGCCGGCATCATCACCGAGCTTCACTTTGAAGACGGCGCGGATTTGAAGCAGGGGCAGGTTCTCTTCACGATCGATCCCCCGCCTTACAAGGCGGCGCTCGATGCGGCCAACGCGCAGCTCGCCCAAGCCAAGGCATCGCAGAACTTTGCCAAGCTGGAACTCGACCGCTACACGGCAATTGCCAACACCAAGGCGATCTCCAAGAGCGATTTCGATACGAAGAAAAATGCGATGGACGTGGCTGATGCGCAGTTCGAAGCCGCGCAGGCCGCGGTTGAAACGGCGCAGCTCAACTTGAACTACTGCACGATTCGTTCACCCATCGACGGCCGGGCAGGCGCCCGACTTGTGGACGCGGGAAACGTGGTGAAGGCCAACGAAGGCTCGCTCCTCTTGGTTCAACATCTCGATCCGATCTACGCAGACTTTACGATCACCGAACGCGACCTGCCCGAAGTGCAGAAGCAGATGGCCGCCGGCAAACTCAAGGCGCTGGCCAAACTTCCAGCCGATCCCGGCGACGGCCGCGCGGGCGAGCTCACGTTTCTCGACAACGCAGTGCAGGATGGCACTGGGACGGTAAAGCTTCGAGCCAACGTACCTAACCCCGATCACCATTTTTGGCCCGGTCAGTTCGTGGACGTGCGGCTGATTCTGACCATCGCCAAAGGCGCGGTGGTGGTGCCGAACGAATCGACCCAAATCAGCCAGCAGGGTCCGTATGTGTATGTGATGAAACCGGACAGCACGGCCGATCTGCGACCGGTCACACTCGGACAGCGGCAGGGGAGCGACGTCGTGATTACCAAGGGCGTGTCCGCCGGCGAGCGAGTCATCATGACCGGGCAGCTTCTGGTGCGCCCGGGCGGCCCGGTTCGAGTTGATACCAGCGGCAAGCCGCCGGTTGGCGCGCCCGGGATGCCGACCAGCGCGCCCGGCGCCGAAGCCGGTGACGATCAGAGCACAACCGCAACGGAAGGTGGCAAGCAGTGAACCTATCCGAACCATTTGTTCGCCGCCCGGTGATGACGGCGGTGCTGACGGTGTCGGCGATCTTGTTCGGGTTGCTGGCGTACTTCAACCTTCCGGTCAACGACCTGCCGGCGGTGGATTACCCGGTCATTCAGGTCAACGTCAACTACCCCGGCGCTAGTCCCGAGACGATGGCGAACAACGTCGCCACGCCTCTCGAGCGGCAGTTCATGCAGATTGCCGGCCTGGAGGTGGTGACCAGCAAGAACACCCAGGGCAATGCCACGTTCGTGCTGCAATTCGGGCTGAACAAAAGCATTGACGCGGCGGCGACCGATGTGCAGACCGCGATCACGCAGGCGCAGGGCCAGCTGCCGCAAGACCTACCCGCGCCGCCGACGTTCACCAAGTTCAACCCGAACGATCAGCCGATCATGTACATCGCCTTGTCCAGCGATAGTGTGACCGGCGGCCAGTTGTACGATTACGCAAACACGCAGGTGGGCGAGCGGATCAGCATCCTGCCGGGCGTCAGCCGAGTGCAGGTCTACGGCACGCAGTCAGCGGTGCGCATCAAGGCCGATCCGTCCGCGATGGCATCCCGCGGCCTAACGGTGGACGACCTTGCCGCGGCGATCCGCAATGGCACCGGGTATACCGGCGCGGGGCAGCTCGATGGATCGCACCGCACGTTTTTATTGCAGCCCCAGGGCCAGCTCGATGATGCCGCTGGCTACAACCGGCTGATCATTGGGAAAAAGAACGATGCACCGGTCTTCCTGCGCGACGTTGCGACCGCGACCGACAGCGTTTCCGACGAGCGCATCAACATGCGGTTCTGGGTGCGTGGGCATCACGTCCCGTCGGCAACGGTGGTCGTCGCCGTGTTTCGTCAGGCCGGCTCCAACGCGGTCGAGGTATCCAAGGAAGTTTACGACCTGGTGCCAACCGTCACGGCCCAGCTCCCGCCGTCGGTCGACATCATCCCGATTTACGATCGATCGAAGACGATCGTCAACAGCGTCAAGGACGTCCGCGAAACGCTCTACATTGCCTTCATTCTGGTCGTGCTGGTCATCTTCTTGTTTCTGGGGCGGGTGACCGACACGCTGATCCCGGCAGTGGCGCTTCCACTTTCACTGCTGCTGACCTTCATCGTGATGAACCTACTGGGATATAGCCTGGATAACCTGTCGCTGATGGCGCTGACGCTGGCGATCGGGTTTCTGGTGGACGATGCGATTGTCTTCCTGGAGAACACTGTGCGGCTCATGGAGGAAGGCCAGGGCGCGCTTCAAGCGACGCTCAATTCCGCGCGCGAAATCAGCTTCACAATTCTGGCCATGACAATCTCGCTGGCGGCAGTGTTCTTGCCGCTGGTGTTCATGGGCGGGCTGATCGGCCGCATCTTCCGCGAATTTTCCATAACGATCATCGTGTCGATCTTCGCCAGCGGCATCGTCTCGCTGACGCTGACACCCCTCATGTGCTCGCGGTTGCTCGGCCGACGCGGCGCGAACGCCAAGAGGAACGCAATGGAGCGCGTGATCGGCGGCGTTGAGAAACGGGTGCTGGCGCTCTACGGCAATTCCCTCTGGTTTTTTCTGCGGCATCGCTGGATCTCGGCGCTGACCTGGGTGGTCTGTCTCCTCGGGACGATTGCTCTGTTCACCGGCATTTCCTTCCGCGGCAAGACGATCTTCGCGGGCGTGCCGAAGGCATTTCTGCCGATCGGCGACAGTTCGTTCGCCCGCGGATTGTTCTTCGCGCAGGAAGGCGCATCACCGGAAGAGATGCACGCCTATCAAATCAAGGGCGAGAAGATTCTTCAGGCCAACCCCGCGGTGGACATGACCTTCACCCTGAGCGGGCTGAATCAGTTTCTGCCGTCCAACTCGGGATTGCTCCTGACGTTCTTGAAGGATCCGAGGCAACGCGAGCCGATTGGGCAGGTGGCCGGCGAGATGATGGCCGGCGTGAACGCGACCGTGCCGGGCGTGATGGCGTTCCTTCAGCCCGATCCGGTGCTGAGCATCAGCACCGGCGCCACCGCCAACCAGCAGGGCCAGTTCGCGTACAACATCAACGGCGTCGATCCCGAGCAGGTGTATGCCGCCGCCGGGCGAATGATGGGGGAGATGGCCACCCGCGCGCTAGGCGTGGACAACGAGCATCCGCTGTTCCTGTTTTTCAATTCTGACCTGTTCGTCAAGACGCCGAACCTTCGGATCGATCTGCTGCGCGACCAGGCGAAATTCTACGGCGTTTCGGAAAATCGCATCCTCAACCTGCTGCACAACGCGTATTCGCAGAACTTCGTCTATCTCATCAAGCGGCCCAACGACCAATACCAGGTCATCCTCGAAGTGAAAGACAAGGATCGCGGCCGGCCGAACGATCTAAGCCTGCTCTACATCAAGAGCGACGATGGACAGCGAGTTGTTCCGCTGAACGCGCTGGCCACCTGGCACGAGGAACTTGGGCCGCAGGCTGTGAACCACACCAATCAGTTCACCAGCGTCACCATCTTCTTCAATCTCGCCCCCGGCGTCGCGATCGGCGACGCGACGCAGTACATCGACGGGCTTGCCAGGGACATCATTCCCGCCGGGCTCCGCGCGACCCTCCAAGGGGAGGCGCTGACGTTCCAGCAGACGTTCTCCCAATTAATTCTTCTCATGTTCATGGCGGTCTTCGTCATGTACGTGATCCTGGCCATTCTTTACGAGAGCTACCTTCACCCGATCACTGTCCTTTCATCGCTGCCAGTGGCTCTTGTCGGCGGGTTGCTCACGCTGTGGCTCTTTGGTGAGGAGGCATCCCTCTACGCGTTCATCGGGATGTTCATGCTGATGGGCATTGTGAAGAAAAATGGGATTATGATCGTGGATTTCGCCCAGCAGCGAGTTGCACATGGAATCAACGACGCCCAGGCGATCCACGACGCAAGCATGGACCGCTTTCGGCCGATCTTGATGACGACGCTGGCGGCGCTGATGGGGGCATTGCCAATTGCCCTCGGCTTTGGCGCAGACGGCGCGAGCCGCCGGCCGCTCGGCCTGGTGGTGGTCGGGGGATTGATCGTTTCTCAATTTATTACCCTTTATGTAACCCCGGCGATTTATCTCTATCTTCAGGACTTCCAGGAACGGGTGCTCGACCGCACGAGCTTTTTTCGATCGAGCCGAAAGCAGCAGGAACTTGAGACCGCGGCGTCTGCGGCCATTCCGCGTTCCGTGCTGGTCGTCCCCGAAGGCAATGGAAACGGAAACGGTCACGATTGATCCAGAGCGGAATCATGCGACGTTTCCGAGAGGACGAGGCTCCCGCCGAGCCGTGCTCTGTCTCGACGCTCGCCTGTGGCACGGCCGTCTCGGCCGTGCGAGCGACGCCCAATGGACGAAAGCCTGACAATCGTGCGGTTCTTGACTTGGAGACTGTACCGCACGGGCGGGACGCCCGTGCCACGCAGGAGCGTCGAGACGGAGCGGTCCAGCCGGTTTTCGGGCGAGCTTCGGCCCGGCGGGAGCCTCGCGTTCCTGGGGATGTTTGCCTGACGATCCGGCACCCTCGCCCGTGTCAGCGGCCGATCCACCCGCTACTATTCCCGCGTGATTGATATTTACCGCCAAGTCGTCGATGCGCTCAGCAAGCGAAAACGTGTTCTGGTTACCACGCACGTGCGTCCCGACGGCGATGCCCTGGGCACCGTCGCGGCCACCATTCTGGCGATGCGGAAGGTGGGCATCGAGGCCGAGGCGCTGCTGCTAAGCCATCTTCCGCAAAAGTATGCGTATGTATTTGAAGAGAACGGCATCGCTCACCATGACGCTGACCAAGGCTGGCCGGAATCGCTAGCGCTCGACCGGTTTGACGCATTGCTGGTGATGGACACCGGCACGTGGTCGCAACTGCCCGGCCTGCGCGAGCGAATCAGCAACTGGAAGGTGCCAAAACTTGTCGTCGATCATCATCTCACGCAGGAAGACTGGGCGGACGTCAAGCTCGTGGTGAAGGAAGCCGCGGCGGCGGGGGAGATCGCCGCGGAGTTATTCGATGCGTGGGGGATCGAATTCGACCAGCCAATTGCTTCGGCACTATTCCTCGCGATTGCCAGCGACACGGGGTGGTTTCAGTTCTCCAATACGCGCCCGTATACACTGCGCCTGGCGGCCCGCCTCATTGAGCACGGGGTGAATACCGATCAGATGTATCAGCACCTCTACCAGAACGAGCGCGCCGAGCGGGTGCGGCTTCAGACTCGCGCCCAGCAATCCCTCGAATTGCTGATGGACGGGCGCCTCGCCGTGATGCGGGTGGCAAAGCAGGACTTTGCGGATTCGACCGCCAGCGTGGGCGATACTGAGAATCTCATCAACATCCCGCTGCAAATCCGTACCGTCCAGGTCTCGTTGGTCTTCGTCGAGCCCACCGAGCCCGGCCCGATCCGCGTGAGCCTGCGGAGCAAAGGCCAGGTGGACGTCGCCAAGTTCGCCGAACAATTTGGTGGCGGAGGGCATGCCCGCGCGGCGGGTTTGAAGGTGGATGGAAGCTTGCAGGACGTTCACGACCGCGTCGTCAAGGCGATGGTCGATCAACTCAGCACCATCTCGTAAGCCGCGTTCATCAAGGGACTGCTGCCGCCGGTCGTGTGGCGGGTTTCGCGCCAGCCGCCTCAGAATGCGTTTGCCGCCACTGGGCGAAAGCGGGGGCGTTGAGCGCTACGCGAAGATCCGAATCGCGGTAGAGGTCTGCGACGGTGTAGTCCGGATCCTGTTTCAAAAACAAGTCGATCGCCGCCGCGGCCTCCTTCACATTGCCGCGGTTGGCTTCGATCAGCGCGACGTACCAGGGGCCGGCGTCACCTGTGCGCGACCAGCGGCGCGCCTGTTGCATCGCCGCATCAAACTGGCCCGCGCGGGTGAGGCTTCGGATGAGCAGATCCGACTCGCGATAGTTGCTGCCCGGCTTGCGTTCCGATTCGGGATAGGCCGCCGAGAGCGTGTCCACGGCCGATTGGAAATCTCCGCGGAGGTAGGCGAGTTTCGCATTCCAATACGCCACGTCCATGGCGTCGCGGCCGGTTCGATTGGCCTCTTCGGCCAATAGTTTCTCCAGCCCGCCCGCGTCATGATAGCTCGCGTAGAGACTGGCCAGCTCGGCAAATGCTTCCTTGGTGCGGAGCCGCCGAAAGGCATCGAGGCCCGCGCCCGCAAAATAGGATGCGCGAACGGCGGCGGCGCGGAAGGTCGTCTTGTCCGTCCGATCAGTTGCCGCATCCATCGCGCTGAAGAACGAACCCGCCGCCGCCGCATACTGCTTGGAACTCTCGAGGAGACTGGCCTGGTAGTAGCTGATCCACGCGTCGGCCGGCGCGTCGGCGCGGCGGCGCTCGAGCACCTTTTGCAGCGTCGCCGAATCGTGTTTGGAGAGAAGCCAGCCGGCCACTTTCTTAAACGCCGGCTCCGGCTCGGGAGCCTTGGCGTAGGCTCCCATGGGATCTCCATCATTGAGCATGTTGAGCACAAACTGCCTGCTGATGGCAGGATGATCGATCGCCGCCGCGCGCGGATACGTAGCCAGGAACAGGTCCGCGGCTTGGCGATATTCCTTCTTATGCCCGAGCAATATCGCCTGGTAGTAGGCCAAAAGCGGATCGTCGCCATGCGACGCGTAGGCATCGACCAGCGCCTGAAGCGCATCGATATCGGATGCGATCGTCGCCTCCCGCGCAACATGGTCGAAGAGTGCCTTCGGATCGGATGCCCGAGCCAATCGCTGGCCGATCTCGGCCTTCTGCGATGCCGGCAGGACGCGACGGAGGCCGTCCAGGTTTTCGCGCGAATCCGGCTCGTCATCGAGACCGCGCCGGAAGGCGGCGGCCGCCTCGGAAGTCCGCTTCAACCCGGCCAGCGCCCGGCCGCGTTGCAGCTCGATCGGGCCGCCCTCACCCGCTTCGTCAAGATATTTCTGAACGCTGGCCAGTGCCTCCTCACGCTGGCCTAATCCGTTGAACGCCTCGGCGCGGAGTTCTTCGATGAGCGCCGCGCCGGTCTGGCCGCTATCCACTGGCGCGAGGTCTGAGATGACGTCCTGGTACCGCCGCCGTTGAATGTGCAGGCTCGCCAGCGCGATCCGTCGTTGCACGTCGAGGGTGGGCGGCATCGGCGTCGTTTCAACCGACTTCAGCGCGCTCTCCGCCGAATCCAGGTTGCCTTGGTAGATTCGGCTGAGGGCCATTTCGATCGTCTGGTGCGCGGAGATCCACGGCGGGGTTTTGCCTCCCGCCGCGATCGTGTCGGCCATTGCCTTGCCGATCTGCGTGGTGTCGCGAAGGCCCCCTTGAAGGTCCTCAATATCGTAAATTCGCCACGTCGCGCCTTCCCGTCGCACCCAATACCGAAGCTTCACTTCGATCCCGGTTTGGCGCATTTCCCGGAGATAAACCACCGCCTCGCGTCCGCCCGGCAGAAACCTGACGTGGCAGATGTCGAACTTTCGCCACGCCGTGGTGGATCCCATCTTGGCCAGCTTGTTTGACAGGCCCTTGCGGAACCCGGTCACGAAGCTGGGTCGCTCGGCAGAGGTGAGTTGAATAAAGCCGCGGCGCTCCACTTCCGAGATTTGCCGGTCGGCGTCGTAGCAGTCGATCAGCGCGTTGGCATCCCCTGCCGCACGCGCCTTGCCGAGGCGAACGAATAAGTCGTGGATGCCTCGAAGATTTGGATCGTTGGCCGCCGCGTCCGCATGCGTATAAGCCGCCGAGGCCTCGGCATATTTATCCGCGTCGGTCTCGCTGAGCAGCGGGGGCAGCTCGCGCTGCTTGGCAATGTGCCAGGCCATGATCCCGCCACCAATGCAAACCGCCAGCACCAGCCCGGAGATCCCCAGGATGAGCGCCCAACGGCGCGGCTGCGGCGACGGCACTGGGATCGCGCGCGACGGCATCGGGCCAAAGCCGGAGGGAGGCAATGAAGGGATGGGCGGTGGCGTCTGCATGCCGCAATTATGCGGACTCAAAACGGCTCGGCCAGCGCCATTCCATCCCTATTTGGCGCTCCTTCACCCGCCGCAAGAAACACAAAGATTTATCCGTCAAGGCTGAGGGGCGTCGAACGCCCCGGGGACCCTGATGATCTCCCTGAGGCGAGCCCGAAACTTCGACGAACACCGCTGGCCGCGGCATTTTGCCCGTTGGTGCGGTGGGTTCACGAATCTATTCTGATGTGCGGCTTTCTTATGCTAAACGAGCAGGCTCTGCGACAACTTTTGATGCGGGTTGCTCAGCGCGAGCAGGGCGTGGAAGACGCGCTGGCCTCGCTTCGCGTGCTGCCATTCGAAGAGGTGGCGGACTTTGCGAAGATAGACCACCATCGGGACCTGAGGCGGGGCTTCCCCGAAGTCGTCTACTGCGCGGGCAAAACGCCCGATCAGACGGCGCAGATCATCGAACGGCTCGCCGCCCGCGCCGAGCGGGTGTTGGGCACCCGGGCGTCTCAAGACCATTTTGAAGCATCGGTCGTGCGCGTTGCCAATCTGAAATATGACCAAATCGCCCGTGCGATCTATCTCGATCGGCACCCGGATGCGCCTCGAAAGCGGGGCGTCGTGCTGGCGGCGGCGGGGACCAGCGACCTTCCAGTGGCCGAGGAAGCGGCCCGGGCACTCGACCTCATGGGGCATGCAGTTCAGCGACTCTATGACATCGGCGTGGCGGGGCTGCATCGAATGCTTCATTACTTGCCGATCCTGCGGGAAGCCAATGTCGTCATCGTTGTCGCAGGGATGGAAGGGGCGCTGCCGGGGGTCGTCGCCGGACTGATCGAGCCGCCGGTGATCGCGGTGCCCACGAGCGTCGGATATGGCGCGAGCTTCAATGGCTTGGCGGCGTTGCTGGGCATGTTGAACAGTTGCTCGCCCGGCGTGGGCGTCGTGAACATCGATAATGGTTATGGCGCGGCGCATTTGGCCGCCGCGATCAACAGCCGCTTGCCGGCTTCGCACGCCTGAACCCATGAAAATCCCGCCTCTCCAACAGAAGCTCGACGACCTGCGTGCGATCATTCGCGCCTGCGGGCCGGCGCTCGTCGCATACTCAGGCGGCGTGGATAGCGCGCTTGTGCTGGCCGTGGCGCACCAGGAATTAGGCGATCGAGCACTTGGCTGCATCGGCGATTCACCCAGCTACCCGCGCCGCGAACTGCGCGACGCGGTGGCCCTGGTCGAACAAATTGGCGCGCCCTATCGCATCGTCAATACCACCGAGTATGCCGACGAAAACTACGCCGCCAACCCGGCCAACCGCTGCTACTTCTGCAAATCGGAACTCTACAACCGCCTTCGCAACATCGCTTCGGCAGAACAGTGGGGAGCGATTCTCGACGGCAATCATCTCGACGATCTGGCCGATCACGTGAACGGCATGGCCGCCGCCCGCGAGCGAGGCGTGCGTTCGCCGCTGCTGGAAGCTTCGATTAACAAATCCGAGGTGCGCCAGCTCGCCCGCGAGCTAGGCCTGCCGGTTTGGGACAAGCCGGCCATGGCCTGCCTCTCCTCCCGCGTCCCCACCGGCACCCCCATCACGCCGACGCTGCTCAAGCAGATCGAATCGGCCGAGGACGTGCTCGCCGATCTTGGCTTCCGCCAATTCCGCGTCCGTCATCATGGGGAACTGGCGCGAATCGAACTCGCGGCAGAGGACCTTGGCCGCGCGCTCGATTTGCGCGAAACAATCGCCTCCGCTATCCAGGCAGCGGGGTATCGGTATGTGACGCTGGACCTAGCCGGCTTCCGGCCGGGTCGCCCAATGCCGCACCGGTCCAGTGGCAACCGCTCACTTCCGGTGCTTTCACGTTGATTCTCGCCGCTTCTGATGCTGTAATTGAATTGTGGCGCTGCTTTATGAGAAACAACTCGATTCCGATCCACGGCGGGCGCTGCGGGAGGGAAGCATGCACTTTGACGAGAAGAGCGCGGTATTTGACGCCGCTCGCCGAATCGTAGAGCGTCTCCGCGAACTGGGGATTCCATTTGCCATCGTCGGCGGTATGGCACTTTTTCAGCATCAGTACCGCAGATTTACCGAAGACGTGGACATTCTCGTCACGCCAGAGGGGCTCCGGCGCATTCATGCGGAGCTGGAAGGCCTCGGCTACGTCGTGCCGTTCTCCGGGAGCAAACAACTCAGGGACGTCGAAAAAGGCGTTCGGATCGAATTTCTTGTCAGCGGGCAGTTCCCGGGCGACGGGAAGCCCAAGCCGGTCGCATTTCCCGATCCGGAAGGAAAGACGGTTGAAATCGGTGGCATTCCGGTCCTTCGTCTGCCGGAGCTGGTCGAACTCAAGCTCGCTTCCGGGATGACGAATGTGATCCGACTGAAGGATTTATCCGATGTCGTGGAATTGATTCGCCTGCTCAATTTGCCGCGGAATTTCGCCGATCAACTCAATCCCTACGTCCGCCCCAAATTCCTCGAACTGTGGGACGGTGTTCAAATCGGCGGGGCAACCGGCTCCGAGCCGGATCTGCGATAAGGGTGGGTGCGAACTTCAGCACGTTCCGTCTGGCGGGAGTGCCGCCTTTGGGTTATTTTCATGCCCATTCATGACCACAACCAAGCTCGATTACACTTCTGAGGCGATCGACAAACGATTTTGGTGGCAGCACCTGACGCCGTATCACTGGTTCGTGTTTATCGTCGGCTCGGCGGCGTGGTTTTTTGATTGCCTCGATCAGCGGCTGTTCTCGCTGGCGCGGAACCCGGCGCTGTCGAACCTCATGCACCAGGCGCCGGGCAGCGTCGATGTGCAGTCGTATGGGAAGACCGTTACCGCCTGCTTTCTGATCGGGTGGGGCATCGGGGGGATGATCTTTGGGTCGCTGGGAGACAAGTTTGGCCGGTCGCGGATGCTCGCGATCTCGATTGCCACCTATTCGCTCTTTACCAGCCTCTGTTTTTTCAGTCATTCATGGCAGCAGTTCGCGGCGTTCCGCGTTCTGACCGGGCTTGGAATTGGCGGGGTGTTCGGGCTGGCGGTGTCGCTGATTGCTGAAACAGTGCCTGCGGCGGCGCGAGCCCAGTCGCTCGGCCTGCTACAGATTCTCAGCACCGGCGGCAACTTGACAGCGGCCTTCGCAAAGATGGGAATCGACTCGCTCTTCACCCAGGATAAAGCTTGGCGCTGGATGTTCCTGGTGGGCGCGGTGCCAGCGCTGGCGGTTATCGTCGGCACGCTTTTCGTCCGCGAGCCGGAACGCTGGCTGCGACTCAAGGAGGCGGGCCTGTTGCCCAAGGGCGGCCTTCTTTCACCCTATCGGCGACTTTTCAGCGACGCGCGATGGCGGCGCAACTTGATCGTCGGGGCTTTGATCGCCTCGACCGGCGTGGTCGGGCTCTGGGCCATCGGCGAGTATGCCGTCGATCTGCAACGAAACATTTTCACCACCTACTTCAAGGCCCACGGCACCGCGAACGTGAGGGCGAGCGTCGAGCACGCGACCAACATCGCGTTCGTGCTGAATATGCTGGGCGCGGGGGCCGGAATGTGGATCTTCACCAAAATCGCGGCCGCGACGGGCAGGCGCTTCGCGTTCCTCTGCGGGTTTACCGCGGCACTCGTGGTCACCGCCTTCGTGTACTGGAAAATGTCATCCCCGACCGACGCCTACTGGATGATGCCGCTGATGGGCGCCGCCCAACTCAGCGTCTTCGCTGGATTCTCTATCTACCTTCCCGAGTTGTTCGGCAGCAGCGTGCGGAGCACCGGCACCTCGTTTTGCTACAACCTCGGCCGCTTCGCGGCGGCGGGGGGAAGCTTCTTCTCGTTCGTGCTCTCCAAAAAGGTGTTCGCAAACGGAGACCCGACCTCTCCCCTCCCGCTCCGTTACTCGGCCATCGCTATGTGCTCGATTTTCCTGGTCGGCCTGGCAACGCTTCCCTTTGCGCCGGAAACAAAGGGGAAACCACTGCCGGAATAACAACGCCGGCGAACGACGCCACGTATCCTCTTATTCGCCGCGCAGCGCTTCCTTTTGATTAGCCGTCCCCGCTTGCGGGGGGCGCGACTGGGAGCGTTCTATAAGATCCCGGCTCGCGCCAGCGCAAACGATCCTCCCCTCCAATACCGACCTCCATCGCTCTTTGATCGCATTTGTCGCGCCCCGCAAGCGGGGGGACGGTTAATCAGATGGAGTGCTGCGCACGCGGTTGTAAGAGAAGATGAAAATTACTTTCCTCCCACGGGCTGAGCGTGGGCGGAAGAGCCAGGGGCATCGGTTACTTCGATGCGGAGCCCGGTTCGTTGCACCGCGGCATCCGCGCCGAACGTCAGCGCGTGAATTCCCGCGGGCAGGTTCAGCAGGATCTCCGCCTCCACCGGAATGGGTTTGTCGTCCACCCATAGGGTGAGTCCATCGGAAGAATTCGGCACGAGTCGGATCTTTCCCGGCGCCGTTACGTTGATTTCACCGCGCACGTAACCCATCCCGGTCCCCTGTGGCCGGATCGCATTACCTGGAAGGATGCCGGAGACGAGACTGTATGCGGGAGGCCAATCCTTTCCATCCAGGGACGCAATCGCTTGGTTGGACGGCATCTGAGCCGTCGCGAGGCCGGCCGGGAGAGGATCGATCACCCGCCAACGGCGAATGTATTGGGAAGGCGAGGAAGCATAGGGGCCGGGCTTCCCGAGTTGCGACAGAAACTTGATCAGGTCGAGAAACTCTGCATGCGTGAGGTTGTCGGCTAAGCCGTTGGGCATCAGCGATCCGATCGACTTTTGCTGCTTGATGTCGGTTAGCGGAATCGGGATTTCCAGATGGGCGTTGTCGCGCAACACCAAGCGCGTGTTATCCTGGCTCACCTTGATGCCGCTGTAGACGTCGCCAGACTTGGTCACGACGGTGTAGCCGTCGAAGCCGTCCTTGATGTCCTTGTTGGGATCGAGGACCGAGTTGATGAGGTAATCGACAGGCGAACTGGCGCCGATGCTGGAGATGTCCGGCGCAAGCCATCCGCCGGCTCCGTCGATGGCGTGGCACAGATAGCAACTGGATTCGGCCCGGCGGAAGACCTGTTCGCCGCGGGCCGCATCACCCTTGGCCAGCACTTCCTCCACCATCTGCTTCATTTGATCGGGCCCGAGTTTGACCGGCGCGCCGGAAATTCCGGCGGCAGCGCTGAATACCTCCGTGAGACTTTGGTCCTGGCTAGTCATCCCGCGGAGATATCGAAGGGAGAGCTTGGCGGTATCGGCGGGGATGGGCTTGCCCTTTAAATTGGCCGCCAACGTCGCGGGGCCACCGTCGCGGCTTAGGAACGCCGCGAGAAGCTTCTCGGGGTCAGGATCGCCGGCGATCAGAAGCGCCGTCGCGTCGTTCACCGCGGCGCGCAGATCGATCTGCGCCAGCGCCGCCACTGCCGCACGGCGAATCTTCGGATCGGTCGGTGGCGCGGCCAGCTTGCGCAAATCGCCCGCGCTGGCGCGGTCTCCCAGGAATGCGAGGCCGTCCATCGCGGCGGCGCGGATCGCGTCGGGACTGTCGGCGGCGTGCGCCGCATCGAGGAGCTGGGTGCGGAACGCAACGCGCTTCCAGACGCCCGCCAACCGCATCGCCGCAACCTTGACGGAATCGGATTTCGAAGCCAGCAAGGACTCCAATCGCTCCGGGTGGTCGGCGGGCTTGGTGCCTTGGGACCGGCCCATGCGAACCAGCGCAGAGAGAATGTCGGCCTGCGCCGTCGCATCCCGCATGGGGTTCGAGAGAGCCAGCTCGAAGAGCGCCGCGACCTCCGGCTGGCCCCCAATTCCGGCGATCCGGTCGATTAGCCCGCGGCGCACCTCCGGGGAGAGCGTATCGCTCTTCAAGTCATCCACCAGTGACTTGAGCGCCGCCTGCGACCCGACGGCGCGGAGGGCGAAGTTTTGTTGGTCCGGGTTCCAGCCAGCCATCTGCCCGGCCTTGTACGCCGGCATCCAAACGGGCTGGAGCTCGGTGCAGGTGAGCCAAAGCGCGTAATCCAGAAACGGGTCCGTCGGCTTCTCCAAGCTTCGCGTCGCAAGCATCACCGATTGCGGCGACGGAATGTTCGCCAGCGCCCGAATCGCTTCCAATCGCACGCGCGGCGATTCGTCGGTTACCAGCGGCTCGAGCAGCTTCAGCGGCTCGGCAAGCTCTCCCGCCCAATTGCCGGCCACTTGGGCGGCCGCCGCGCGAGCCCGAAAGTCGCCAGAGCGAAGCACCCGACCGAGCAATTCCGGCTCAACCGCATTCAGGTTCTCGCACGTCCAAAGTGCTTCAAGGCGATCATGGTCCGCTTGCGAGGTGTTCGCGTGGATCTTCTCCACCCACGCCTTGAGAAGTGGAAGCACTTCTGCCGGGCTTCGGTCGCGCAGAGCGAGTTTGGCCTGGGCGCGGGTCCAGTCTTCTGATGACTTGAGAAGATCCAACAACTGCTCGACCGAGGCGCCTTCAATCTGCGGCCGCGAAAGCGAGGGCTTGTCCTTGACCGTCACGCGCCAGATCCGGCCGTGCGTGTGATCGCGGCGCGGGTCGCGGAAATCAACCTCGCCGTGCTGGATGATCGGGTTGTACCAATCGGCGATGTAAATGGCTCCGTCCGGCCCCATCTTCAGATCCACCGGGCGGAAAGCCGGATCGGTGGACGTGAGGAAATCGGGCATCTGCTTCGAAGTGAAGCCGGCCCCGTTATCGCTGACCTTGAACCGCACGATGCGATTGGCGCGGAAATCGTTGGTGAGAATGTCGCCCTGATAATCGTCCGGCATGGTGCTGCCGGACAGGATCTCTTCGCTGGCGTACTTCGGGCTGCCGGGATTGAGGCCCTTCATCACCTTGTCGTATCCGACCGCGGAGGTAAAGCCGATTCCAGGAAAAGCGTAGTTGATTCCTTCGCCACCGGCGCCATCGGTTTCAAAGCTCTGACCCCAACGGTCCCAGACGATGCCCCAGGGGTTGACCAACCCGCGAGAGTAGACATCCAGATCGAGCGTTCGGGTATCGAAGCGCCAGGCACCGCTGCCCAGCAGCGTCTTGAGCCCATGCGGCGTTTCAAGGTGGCTGTGGATGTAGATCGATTGCAGAAAATACAGCCGTCCGTCCGGGCCCCAGTGCAATGTGTGGACGATGTGATGCGTGTCTTCCGTCCCGAAGCCCGCCAGCACGACCCGCCGCTCATCTGCTTTGCCGCTTCCCGTGGTGTCCTTGAGAAATACGATTTGCGTGCTGTTGGTCACATACGCGCCGCCGTCGCCGGGAACAACTGAGTTGGGAATGAAAAGCCCGTCGGCAAAGACCGTGCTCTTGTCGGCCTTGCCGCTGCCGGTTGTATCTTCCAGGATCACAATCTTATCGTTGGCCGCCTGCCCCGGCACAAGCTGCGGATAGGTCTGCGACGTCGCGCACCAGAGCCGGCCACGCCCGTCCCAGTTCATCTGGATCGGCTTCTCGAGCATCGGATCGGCGGCGAAGAGATGGATCTCAAACCCATCAGCGATCTTAAAGCTCTTGCGCTCAATTTCGGGATCGGGGTTCGGAATGTCGGTAGGCACGAACGTCATTGCGCCCGTTGGAATGGCGAGCAGACAAAAGAGCAGAACGGAAAACGAGACTTTGCCTCGATGGGTCATTTGAATTCTCAAATATCAGTTTAAGGCGTTTACGGCGGCGGATATACGCCAAGGCCCATCCTCATTGCTGCGTCCCGAAGGCGCAGATCCGTGGCGACCACCTGCGTCTCGGCGGACACCAAAGCGGTTGAAAGATGAATGGCATCAATCTCGGAAGTCACCACGGTGACGCCGCTAACGACATGCGCTTTGAGATCCGCCGAATCCGCTTCCGGGGCGTAGAGTTTCACCAGACAGGAGGTGTCCCAATACGCCATTCAATTCCGCTCCTCCCGGGACTCGCCAAGGATCTGATCGGTCGTGACTGTTCGACGTCCCGAATCGATTGACTTCCGCAAGCTTTCAAGGCGACCCATCCACTGTTCTGGGTCCGATTCTATCGCGCGCTTGCGCTGTCGCACCTTCGCCTCAATGAGGCGCAGCAATGTCTCCTGGTCTTCCAATGGGAGCCGATCAACCGCTGACTCAATTTCGCCAAGTGAACCCATAATCAAAACAATATATCGCGCGACATCCGCCGGCAAACATAAGTGTTCCTCCTCCCATCGCCATTAGAGCCGGGAAGCGCCATTAGAGGGGAAACTCATTCGGATTTCTCGTGAATCAGCTCATAAACATGAGCAACCGGCACCCGCAATTTCGCAATCTCCGATTCCTTGGCCTCGACCAGCGGCTCAAACCGCGGGATCTCCACCGCGTTGCGGCCTTGTTCGTGCTTGCGGTAGCCGAAGATGTAGGTGTCGTTGTCAGGGCGCCAGAAGTTGAAGAAGTCGAAGTTCTTGGCGACGACTGTCTTTCGGAGCTGTTCTTCCTGATCGACTCCCGGACCCTTCAGAAGCGCCACGCGTTTTGGCCATTGCTCGGCGGCGCCTTTGGCAACGACTTGATCTCCGACTTTCAACACGTAGCGGCCGGGCGCCAGTGCGGGAAATTGCAGGCTTGCTCCCTGGGCGGGCAGAAAGCTCGTGCCGTCGACAAGTGCGCGGGGTGAATCGGAAGGCGGCGGCGCCAGGGGCAACATCGTGCCCGCGGCGACAAAGCTGAAAACCTCACCTTGCCGTCGAAGGTCCTGCACCTCAAATGTCCTCGGCGGGTAGCCGAGGGCGGCCTCCAACACCATTGCAGTTCGCCAGTAACCGTACGGCGTGAGGTGGATGCCGTCGACCGTGAACGGGGTGTGGAATGCGTCCTTGGTCCCGTCGCCCAAGGCGTCGAATAAATTGATGAACGCGCAGCCGCGTTCGCGGGCGATCTTCTCCATCGCGTCGATATACAGGGCGATGTTTTTGTTGTGTTCCGTCGGGTCCGGGAGTGGACGCCCGAGGTCCTCATGGCGAATGGGTGAGACCAGCACGATCCGCACACCGGGCGCGCCAGCGGCGGCCAACATGTCGAGCATTCGGCCGAGGCCCTGGACGAATGGCTCAACACCCTTGGGGCCATCGAATGATTCATTCATGCCATAGGCGACGAAGACCAGCGTCGGCTTAATGTGCTCGATCAGGTTTTTGAGCCGGTCGAATCCCTGATCGGCGGGGCCGAAGGTCGCCCAGCCGGAGCACAGGTTTCGGGCGTCGGCGCGAACCGTGTCGCCGCTGTAGCCGAGGTTGCGGAAGGTCAGGTTCTTGTCGGGAAATCGGGTGGTGAGCTCGGTTTCGATATACCCGCAGTCGGCATCGCGCTCGAAGAATTCGTTTCCGACGAATGCAATCCGGTCGCCGTCGCGAAATTCGACCTTTGGCTTTTCCTTCGCGCCCGCCAACCGGGCAAGCAGCAGCGAGGTGGCGGCCATCGCCAGGCAGATCAACTGTTTCACCATTTTTCTCCGCTGTAAGGCAGGGGAATATCGAAGCTGACGCTGATATTACCATGAGGTCGGCGGAAGGTTGAGCCGACTACTGCTGCTGTTGTTCCTGCTGTTGGTTGATCAGATCCTGGTGCGGCAGCGAATTGCCCGTATAGGTGGGAATCGAGAGGGATTGGACGCGCTCGGCGGCCAGCTCCTGGGGAACCACCTGGAGTTCCTCACTTTGCACGGCGACTTCGATCGCCTCGTTGGCCACGCCGCGATAGATGCCACGGTTCGGGGGCACGTCGGCAAAGTGCCGGCCGACGGCGACCTTGACGAAGTTTCCGCCAACGATGCAGTTGTTTGCCGCATCGAAACCGACCCAGCCCGCCGACGGAAAATGGAGCTCGCACCACGCATGGGTTTGAGTGAAGCCGCGATATTTTTCCGCATCGGGATGAATCAGGCCGCTGACGTAGCGGGCGGGGACGTGCAGCGCGCGGGCCATGCCGATCATGAGGTGCGCGAAATCCTGGCAGACCCCTGAGCCGTGCTCGAGGATGTCGGTGATGGGGCTGGCGGCGGTGGTCACGCCCTTGCGGTAAGTAAACCGGTCGGCCAGCAGGTGCTGCATCCGCAGGGCCAGCTCGCCGAGCGACATTCCGGTTTCTGGATTGAGGATGTCCACCAATTCGCGGAGCCGCGGGCAGTCGATGATCGGCCCGCCGAATTGGAGATAGTCGTACAAGGTGTAATCGAGCGTTCCGACCAGCGCGGGCCAGCGATCGGAAAAGCGTTCGGGCTCGGCACGCAATCGATCCGTCTCCACCACGCTGGTGGCGACGATTCGAATCTGGTTGTGGAACGAATTGACCGTAAAGGCATGCACCGAATTCCCCATCCAGTCGAAATAGCTGAATGGGCTGGTGGCCGGGCCAATCGCGAGGGTAAAGGAGAGCCGGTGCTGGTCCTGCTCCTGACGCGGGGCCATGCGAAGTTCCATGACCGACTCGCTGATCAACTCGGAGTAGGTCAGGTCCGTTTGGTGGGTGAGTTTGAGGAGCATGGAAGGGTTCAGGGTTCAGGGTTCAGGGGTCCGGTGCCGCTCAATTTCGACCTGAACCCTGAACCCCGAACCCTCCTAATGTAAAAAGTACGTTTTCTGGACGGCCAGCGCGGTTTCGGCGATCTGATTGCGGATCTTTTGCAGATAGGCAGACAAGCCGTCGGTAAGGATCTCGCTCATCTCGGCGTATTCGAGCTGCGCGTCGAGGCGGCCGAGGATGCGCTCGGCCGGATCAATCGCCAGCGGATTGACTTCGGCGCGAATGGCGCCAATGGCCTCATGGGCCTTGCCCACCGCATTGCGGATGCTGCGCGGGTAGGTGCGCTCGAGAATAAGGAACGAGGCCACGCGGAGCGGGTCCATGTCGCCGAGATATTGCCGCCGGTACGCTTCGAGCGAACAGCAGCATCGAAGCACGGCCATCCAGTGAATGTTCTTGAGCGCCCCTTCCAGCTTTTGCTCGGCGGCTTTCAGAATCGCGTATTTGGTTTCGATGATGCCGCAGGTTACGTCGATCCGCTCGATGTATTTCCCGAGCTGGGTGAAGAGCCATCGCTGATCGTGGTTCAACGTCTGATCCGTCAAGCCTTGGAACAGCATCGAGCCGTTCATGAGCTGGCGATAAAAGTCGTCGGGGGATTCGTCAAATCGGGTCGGTGCGTCGTCGCCGCGGATCGACCAGTAAAGCGTATTGACGCATTCCCACATCTCGGCCGAAATATTTTCGCGAATGCCGCGGGCGTTCTCTCGCGCGCGGGAAACGCAGGTGAGCAGGCTGTTGGGGTTGTCCGGATGAAACGCCATGTAGCGGGCGATCGCGGCGCCGCCCGAAAGCCCCACTTCGCCATCGGTGAGCGTGCTTCGCATGATTGTCGGCACACTGCTCCACTGCCGTTCCTGCAAGTCCGGGGCGAGGTCTCCGACGTCTACCAGCAGATTCGAGTTCACCAGCAGCAATCGCGCGACGTGCTCGGCCCGCTCGATGTATCGGCTGAGCCAATACATCGAATCGGCATCCCGCGCCAGCAGCGGCCGGCTGGGCTGGTGTCGCGAAAACTTCGGGATGGCGGGAAGCGGGATTTGACTCATGGAAGGCTGTCAGGGTTCTATTGTTAGTCGTCAGTTGCCAGTTGTTAGTTGCCGACCGCGGTTGGGTAGAGCTGCGGGCTTTCCGCAGGTAACTCGTCGCTTGCCACGGGCAAGTCCGATGCCTCCTCATCTTCGAGCACCCAAGTGTCTTTGCTGCCGCCGCCCTGCGAACTGTTGACGACGAGGCTGCCTTTCCGCAGGGCGACGCGCGTCAGGCCGCCGGGCATGACGATGACCTTTTCGCCGTAGAGAATGTACGGCCGCAGGTCCACGCGCCGGCCTTCAAAGTGATCGTCCACCAGGCTTGGGTGCTGGCTCAGCTCAACGACCGGCTGGGCGATGAAGTTGCGCGGGTCGGCCGCGATCTTCCTGCCGAAGTCCTCTCTTTCGGCTTTCGAGGCCTGATGGCCCATCAGCATCCCATACCCCCCTGATTCATTGGTGCTCTTGACGACCAGCTTGTGCAGGTTTTCCAAAACGTATTTGCGATCGACCTCGTCGGCGCAGATGTACGTCTTGACGTTGGGAAGGATGGCGTCCTGTCCCAGGTAGAAACGGATCATGTCGGGGACGAAGGGGTAGATCGCCTTGTCGTCGGATACGCCCGTCCCAGGGGCGTTCACCAGCGCCAGGTTTCCGCTACGGTAGGCGTTCATCAGGCCGGCGACGCCGAGGCAACTGTCATGGCGGAAGCACAGTGGGTCCAGGAAGTCATCGTCCACCCGGCGATAGATTACGTCCACGCGTTTGAGCCCGCCGGTGGTGCGGGTATAGACGAAGGAGTTATCGACGATCAGGTCGCGGCCCTCGACCAACTCCACTCCCATCTGCCGGGCCAGGAAACTGTGCTCGAAATAGGCCGAGTTATAGACGCCAGGAGTCATCACCACGATGCTCGGATCTTCCGCCCGATTGGGTGCCAGATACTTCAGGCACTGCAACAGGTTGTAGGGATAGTCCTCGATTGCGCGCACGCGATAGGTGCTGAACAGGGACGGAAACACGCGCTTCATCACCGCGCGGTTTTCCAGCACGTAGCTAACGCCGCTGGGCGTGCGGCCGTTGTCCTCGAGGACGAAGTAGCTTCCGTTGCGGTCGCGAATCAAGTCGGTGCCGCAGATGTGAATGTAGATGTTTCGCGGCACATTGACGTGGAACATCTCCCGCCGAAACATTTTTGCGCCGTAAATCAGATCGGCGGGAATGATCTTCTCGCGAAGGATGCGCTGGTCGTGATAGATGTCCTGGCAGAAAAGGTTCAGCGCGGTGATGCGCTGGATCAGGCCGCGCTCGATCATGTCCCATTCCTGGGCGGGGATGATGCGGGGCACCAGATCGAAGGGGAAGATTTTTTCGACGCCGCGGTTATCGCCGTAGACGGTGAAGGTGATCCCTTGATTGCGGAAGGTCACATCCGCCATCCGCACCCGGCGCGCAAAGGCGGCCGCGCCGAGCCCGCGCAGCCTTTCAGCCACGGTCCGGTAGTGCGGACGTGGATCCCCCGGCCTGGTGAACATCTCGTCAAACAGGCCATCGACTTCGTAAGCGTCAAACATGCCGGCAGATCCGATCTCTCGTTTCGACCCTGCCGCCGGGCGTCATTGTAGGGCTGCCTTCACGACTGGCAAGATGATCCTATCCGGGAGGGCGAGGCTCCTGCCGAGCCGAAGCCCGCCTAAAATGCCGGCTCGGCGAGAGCCTCGCCCTCCCCATCGCGGCTGCGGACGAGGTTCCCAGTCACGAGCGGGCGCCTGCATCTTATATTGCGAATGCCGCCTTGCGAAACACACCTGTCCCGAATCGGCGGTTCTGCATTACACTCCCGCCCCTATGGCCATGTTCACGATCGATACCGCGGGGCAGCTTGAGCCGCCGATCCACCAGGAGTGGTTGCTGACCAACGGACTGGGGGGCTTTGCCTTTTCGACGGTGGTGGGGTGCAACACCCGCCGCTATCACGGCGTGCTGTGCGCGGCGACGCTCCCGCCAGTGGGGCGGGTCGTCACCGTCAGCCGGGTTGCGGAGATCCTTTACCTCGACGGCAAGAACGACCGCATGCTCGAGCTGTCGGTCAACCAATTCCGCAACCGCTTCCATCCGCAGGGCGATCGATACCTTCGCAAGTTTGAATTGGATGACGTTGCCCGCTGGACGTACGACGTGGAGGGCGTGCGGGTCACCAAGGAACTGCAACTGCTTTGGATGCGGAACGTCGCCGTGCTGCGCTACACGATCGATCCCGGCGCGGGGCGACAGGTCCGCTTTGCCGTTGCGCCGTTTGTCAGCCTGAAGGATTTCCACTACGAGCGCCATGCCCAGGGGACGAACATGATCTCCAAGCCGGGCGAGCGGACCGTCTCTGTCTCAGAGAGCAATCATGGCGTGCATATCTCCGCGGATTCGGGCCGGTTCGAGTCGTCGCCGGACTGGTGGTACGACCATGTTTACGCGATCGAGACCGAGCGAGGAATGGACGACAGCGAGGATTTGTTTACGCCCGGAAGGTTCGTCGTTGAAGGAAAGGGGATGACGACGCTGACGATCTGGATGGCGCTGGAATCGGTGCCACAGCCCGATTGGGAAGAGGAACGAAAGCGGCGGCGCGAGGCGGAGGCCGCGGCATCGAAAGACCCGGAGAATATCCGCGAAGGGGCCAAGCCACTGGGCAAGTCGCAGTCGATCGCCGTGCGACGGCTCGAGCGGGCGGCCAATGATTTCATCGTCTACCGTCGCTCGCCCGATGGGAAGGATGGGACCAGCGTCATCGCCGGGTATCCGTGGTTTGCCGACTGGGGCCGCGACACGATGATCTCGTTGCCGGGGCTGTTTCTCACCACCGGCCGCTTCCATCAGGCGCGTCAGGTGCTCGGCGTGTTCGCCAAGTACGTCAGCGAGGGGATGATCCCCAACCGCTTCGACGACTATAGCAATGAGCCGCACTACAACACCGTGGATGCCAGCCTTTGGTTCATCCACGCGTCATTCGAATACCTCAAAAAATCAGGGGACCAGAAAACCTTCGATGCCGTCCTGCGCCCGGCCTGCAAGGCGATTATCGATGGCTATCGTCGCGGCACCCGTTTCCACATCGGCATGGACCCGACCGACAGCCTGATCACCCAAGGCGATGAGACGACGCAGCTCACCTGGATGGATGCCAAGTACGAGAACACCGTCTTTACGCCGCGGCAAGGCAAGGCTGTCGAGATCAACGCCCTTTGGTATCACGCGCTGGTGCTGATGGGGGAAAAGGAGCTGGCAGACAAGGTCGCGAAAAACTTCCGGCAAGCGTTCTGGATCAATCCTTTTCGGGGCCTGAACGACGTGGTGGACGGCTCGCGCCGCGATTCGTCCTGCCGGCCGAATCAGATCTTCGCTGTGAGCCTGCCCAATAGTCCGCTCACTGAGGACCAGCAGCGCGCCGTCGTCGAGGTGGTGCGCCGCGAACTGCATACGCCGGTGGGTCTGCGAACGCTCTCGATGGCCAGCCCCAACTACCGCGGCCGCTATTCCGGCCTCCTCTTTGAGCGCGACGGCGCCTATCACAACGGCTGCGTGTGGCCCTGGCTCATTGGCCCGTTCCTCGACGCCTATCTAAAGGTGAATAAGCGATCGCCCGAATCCCAGGAACAATCGCGGCACTGGCTGCAACCGCTGATCGCGCGCATGGACGAATTCTGTATCGGCCAAATCCACGAAATCTGCGAAGGCAACCCGCCGCACCGCCCGGTGGGCTGCCCTGCCCAGGCATGGAGCATCGCCGAGGTTCTGCGACTGGCGGTCGAATTGGGCATGTAGGGGCGAACCTTGCGTTCGTGGAGGATGGTCTGCGCCACGGGCGGGGAGGAGTCTGGTACTCCTATTGGGTGTGGCCATTCTTTGTGGCCCTACGCCGCCGCGCCGCGGGTCCAGTAGGCTTTCCACTGGCCGCTTTCGCGCAGGGAGATCAAGTTCACCATGTCGCCGGCATGGTCGCGGTCTTCGGTAAAGCGGATCGCCTTCCGGGCGGAAAGAAGCATGTCGAGCAACAAGGCGTCATCGCGCGACATAGATTGCCTTCGCGGTCGATAGGATCTCTCGCCGGCGAATGTAATTCTCGCTTTGTTCGATTGCGCGTCTTTCCACGAGGTCAACCTTCCTTCCAAGGAGGCCGGACAGTTCCTCCTCCATGCGCATCAGGTCGAAGATCGACCAGGACGCGTCGGGGACGAACTTGACCAACACGTCCACGTCGCTGTCGGGCCGAAAGTCGCTGCGCAGCACCGAACCGAAGAATGCCAGTTCCGCGATCTTCCAACCGCGGCAGAATCGTTCGATCGGTTCCGCAGGAACTTGTAGGTTGCTTGCCACCATGCCGATGCCCTGTGAATAATGGCGAGGATTGTATCGCCTAATGCGGGCGCGGGAATCCCCTCGGGGGGAGGGCGGAAGGGATCGGAGCACCCCTGTGGTAGACCGGTCAAGCAGTAAAGCCGACCCCAGCATCCGGTGGACATCACCCCGGTAAGTCGCGCCCGTCATCTCTGCCGCATCGGCGTCGGGGCAAATGGGGACGCAGTTTAGCGAGCGGGCGTTTCGCTTGCCCACCGCGAGTTCAAGGCGCGTATGGATCAACGCCGGTCCGCGCGGCGATCCAGTCAATTACCGTCTTGAAAATTGGGCAGCGCACCTGACCACTTGGTAGGAATATCAGTTCGCCAAGCGTGGAGACCCGCCGAAGCACGGCGGGCGCATGATGGGTATCTTGGTAAGCTATCCGCCTTGGATGTTTGGTGCGAAACACACGCTCGATGACTCGTTTGGGCGGATCGGTGTCGTTCTGGTCTTCCACCATCTTCCGCCATTGCCCAAGGTTCGATGTGGCGCTCAAATAAGAACTGAGGTGTTGTTCTGCCGCCAGAAGCAGAACCTCAAGGTCATGCCTGAACGCAGCACCGAGAAATCGGTTTTGGACCGCCGAATCGTCCTTGATCCGGAACGTGTCGCGTAGCGATCGCTCCACCATTCGGGCTTGCAGCAAACCTAATTCACTTACATCGTGATGCTGGTATTCCGTATTGTCGTATTCGCGAAAGGGATAAAGGTCGGGAAGTCCGATCGCCAGATCTTTCGTATTTGCGGCCAGATACCGTGCAGCGCGCGTTCCGATTGTTCGTAAAAGTTTGGTCTTGTTGCCCAAATCGATTACGTGAATGCCATGCCCTGCAGAACGAAGCTTTTTTGACCATCCGCAGCTATCGAAAAGTGCTTCTAAGGCCAGCCTATCGGGGGGTCCTTCCACGAACGTCCAGACCTTCATGCTCGCATCTCCAATTCGCCCGAACGATGGAGATCTGATAGACGGGTCCCCGTAACGGACTCGAGCATTTCCCTGAGCATTTGCTGGCTATCGGGGCGGTCCCAGATTGCTCGCGATTCCTCCCGAGTCATGACTGCGACGTCCTCTAGACTGAATCGATCGAGCAGTTCGGGGCTATGAGTCGTGACGAGAATTTGGGACTGCTCGGACGCGGTTTTGATGACATCACCAAGGATGGGCAAAAGACGTGGATGTAGCCCAACCTCCGGTTCGTCTATGGCGATCAGCGGTGCGGGACGCGGGTTCAGCAACGCGGCAAGGAGGCAGAGAAAACGAAGCGTTCCATCTGAAAGTTCCCAAACTTCATATGATCTTCGAACACCTTGCTCGCGCAGACGCACCAGCACCTTGGGTGGGGTACCATAGGATGTTTCGGCAAGAATATCCGCGAACCACGGGTACGCTGTCCGAAGAATCTCGCGTAAGTTGTCGGCGAACGAGCGATATTCGTATCTAGTCAGCATCTCATGAAGGAAGGTTCCGAGGTTTGAGCCGTCTCGGTCAACTGCCGTATCGGGCCGGATCTCGGCTGCTTCTGTTCTTAGCTTTGAAGCACGCCCAACGTCGAAGCCCGGATAGAAGGCAAAGTTCGTGAAGAGCGTCCTTGTCCAGGTAGGAACTGGGTAGTCGTTGTAGAATCTCATCTGGCCTAGCCTGAGCATCTGCTCTTGACGGGAACTCCCTGGAAGATCACCCGACGGTTGCTCGGGGCTAGAACCGGGTTGTTGTTGCCCGGAATTCGGCTGATTTGGGACAGCGCTGTCGAAAGGGACGAGTCGCCCCTGCTTGGAATCAAACAGAAAAGACCGATCCGGCGTCATCTCCAGAAACTTGAGGGGGCTGGCATAGTTCGGATACGGATCACGATTACGCAGAATCTCGAATTCCGGAATAGCTTGCCCATAGGGGTCGCCTGCCAAACTGACTTCGTACGCATAGGTAAGGCCCTCTTTAAGAGGAACCCCAGCCCACGCCAAATTTGATCTCGGCTTTTTAAACTCCAGCAGCCATCGCAATGCCTTTGCCCCTCGGCTTGCATTGGCCATGGAATTAAGGCCTCCGTGATACTTTATCGCCGTGTTTACTGGCACGAACATGCAATCGGTGACTAGCTGTAGGAAATCAATGAGCGTGCTCTTCCCAGTAGCATTGGCACCGATCACGACGTTTAGCTGCCCAAGGTCGGCATGGAAATCTTGTAAAAGGCGGTAGCCGCTAACCTCGATTTTAGTAATCATTTTGACCTCCGGTTGCCACGTCGCTGATGGCGAATAGTACCGTTGTTCGTCTGAGCCTTAAAGGCCTATCCAATTTCCTAATTCATCTGGCGCGCAACAATTGCGGGCGGCGTCTTAAGACGCCGCCCGCTTGCATCGAATCGGAGATTCAACGTCCGGTGGCGCCTTACTGCCCGACTTCCAACCTCACGTATTTTTCCAACGTCGCCCCGTGCTTCTTCAAGTATTCGCTTACCGAACCCTTGAACTTATCCGGGTTCACGAACGGCTGCTCCAGCAGGACGCGTTCTTCGAAGAAGCTGCGGAGTTTTCCTTCGGCGATTTTTTCGGCGATCTGCTGCGGCTTGCCGGTGGCCATGGCTTGTTCGACGGCGATGGCGCGCTCCTTGTCCACCATCTCCCGCGGCAGGCCCTCGCGATTCAGCGAGAGGGCCAGCGGTTTGGCGGCGGTGATGTGGATGGCCAGGTCGCGGATCAGTTCATCGCTGGCGTTCCCGGTGACGCTGAGGAGGACGCCGATCTTGCCGGTGATGGTGTAAAGGTACATCCCGACCTTTCCGGCCGGGTTGGACAGATAGGCGGTCTTGCCGATGCGGACGTTTTCCCCGGTCTTCTGGGCGGCTTCGGTGACCTCGGCGCTGACGTTGGCGGCTTGGGTCACGTCCGTGTTCGGGTTGTGCAGCAGCAGGCGCGCCGCGTTGGCGGCAAGGGCGAGCACCGGCTCGCTCTTGGCGGTGAAGTCGGTGTTGGTGTTCACCTCGACCAGGGCGGCGGATTTGCCGTCCTCGGCTTGCACGCCGACGATCCGGCCTTCGGTGGCCGAACGCTCGAGGAGGGAGGCCTTCACGCCTTTCTTGCGGAAGGCGTCGATGGCCTTGTCGATGTCGCCGCCGGCCTCGGCGAGCATCTTCTTGCACTCCATCATGCCTTGTCCGGTTTTCATACGCAGATCATTGACGAGTTTCGCGGTGATTTCCGCCATTGCGGTCTCCAAAGGTCACAAGATTTAATCACAGAGGACACAGAGAGCACAGAGGGAAAAGAGAAGAGATCTATCCGCAGATTGCGCAATCTGCAATGCTAACCGTCCATTTCTTGTGCTCCTGCGAAGATTATATCAGGCGGCTTTGGCCAGGGTCGTGGTATCTGCCTGTCGCAGGATCGTATAAAATCGGGAGGCCATCGTAAGAGCGGACGCGGGGGTGGATTGTTTATAGTCGAGGGATCATGAAAAGCTTCATCATCTTCGTTCTGTTCGTCGCGCTGCTGGCGGCTGCGTATTTCACCCGGCCCAGTCAGGCCGACTTCGGCCGCTACATCACCGACCAGAAAGCCACCGGGCAGACCAATCTGCTCAAGGCCGGCTGGGCGCAGTTCCAGACGGACCAGTTCGCCCAGAGCTGCACCTTCAACGACCGCCTGCTATGGGTTAATGTTCAGCGAAATGGGAAGACCGTCTACACCGGCGCGTTCGGCCATTGGTTCAATCGCGCCACTGTCGCCGGCGACGTGAATGCCGCCAGGCAGAAGGTCGAAAGCGTGCAATTGGGCGGGAAATAGCACCCGGCGTTTTTTAACGCATTAATGGAAAGCTTCCGAGCGCCAGGTCTGCCGATCGGGCAACTATCGGGGAGTCGGATCATGTGGCGACGTGCAATTTCTTTTGTCGCGGTGCTCGCACTCCGGAGCCCGACGAGTTGGGCCGATGCGGGGAATGACCCGCCGCGCATGCCGCTGAAAGTGTCAATGTACTCGGGGGCCACCGAGTATCACTCCGATCAGTCGCTGGCGGCATTCAGGGCTTATCTCGATAAGAATTACAAGGTCCGCTGCACGCTCAACGACGTGACCGACTGGCACGCGCTGCCTGGGGTGGGTCAGTTGGAAACCTGCGACGTGATCGTCGTTTTCACCCGGCGGGTGGAGCTGCCGCCGGACCAGGTCGCGATGGTGAAGAAGTACATGGAATCAGGGAAGGGCGTCGTGGGCATTCGCACTGCCAGCCACGCGTTCCAGACCTGGCTGGCGTTCGATCACGAGGTGCTTGGTGGGGATTACCACAATCACGTAAAAGACGACAAGCTCGCCCGGCTCACGATCCCCGCCGCCGCGAAGGATCATCCGCTTCTGGCTGGCATCGAGCCGTTCACGACGATGGGGAAGCTCTACAAGAATCCGAAGATCGCGGCCGATGACACGGTGCTGCTGAACGCCCGGAGCGACGACGACGCCGAGCCCGTCGCCTGGGCGCGGACGCGGAAAGAGCACCATGATCAACGCGTGTTCTATACGTCGCTCGGTGTTCCGGAAGACTTTGAGAATGAGAACTTCCGGCGCATGCTCGCCAACGCGATTTTCTGGACGGGTAAGCGCGATTCCCTGAAGCTCGAAACGGGCGAGGATCGCGAAAGAGGTGCCCGCGGTGTATCGAGTCACGCGGATCAGTAATGCAGGGTAAAGCTCATCGCCGCGCAGCGATTCCTTAGCCGTGTTTAGCCGTCCCCGCTCGCGGGGCTCGACCGGGGACGTGCCGCGAGATCGCGGATCAGGTCAGCGCGAATACGTCCCGCCTGATACAAGCATTTTCCGCAACCAACCGCACCAGTCGCGCCCGGCAAGCGGGGACGGCTAAACAAAATTATTGACTGCTGCGCAGGCGGGTAACGATGGAAGCACGTGCGATCAATGATCCGGTGGCCCCGTCCAGATCGCCGCTGACGCGAAACCAACTCTTTCAGCCAGCGCCCCGCCTGACCTGCTACGATGGGACGAAGCGAGCTTCCCATGATTTGGCTTAAACCCCCGGCGGTGGCAGGCGTAAGGAAGGGGGGGCGGACTGTGTTCTCAGGGAAGCAAGTCGAATGAAGCGGATCGTTGTTATTCTCGCAGTGTTCGCGGGTCTGGCGGTTCTTGCGGGTTCGGTCGGATCGAACCTGTCGCATCCGGCCCGCGCCGCAGAGGCGACGCCTCTGGCGCCGGCCCCGTCGCAGGCCGATCCGATCGATTTCGTTCGCGACATTCAGCCAATTTTTTCCGCTAATTGCTACAAATGCCACGACGGGGCCAAACATAAGGGCGGCTTGCGGCTCGATAGCAAGGCGACCGCGTTCATCGGCGGGGATTCGGGGGATCCATCGATCATCGCGCATGAGCCGGACAAGAGCAAAATGATCCAGCTCGTTCGCGGCGACGATCCCAAGTCGTTCATGCCGCCCAAGGGCAATCGGCTCAGTGAAAAACAGGTCGATCTGCTGGTGCGATGGGTGAAGCAGGGGGCGGCTTGGCCGGATGGCGTGGATCATCCGGGGGTCGCCCTCACGCACTGGTCGTTCAAAGCGCCGATTCGTCCCGCGGTGCCGATCGTGCAAAATCCGGGCTGGGGCCGCAATCCCATTGACAACTTTATTTTGTCCAAGCTGGAGCAGCAGCGGCTCAAGCCGTCGCCGGAAGCAGACCGGTATACGCTGATCCGGCGGCTGAGCTTCGACATGATCGGGCTTCCGCCGACGCTGCGGGAGGTCGAGGAGTTTGTCAACGATCGATCGCCCGACGCTTACGAGAAGCTGGTCGATCGGCTCCAGGCCAATCCGCATTACGGGGAGAAGTGGTCGCGGCACTGGCTGGATCTGGCGCGCTACGCCGACTCGGCCGGGTATGGGTCTGATCCACTTCGCTATACGACCTATCGCTGGCGCGATTGGCTCATCAACGCTCTCAATCAGAATGAGCCCTACGACCAATTCACCATCGAGCAGATCGCCGGCGATCTGCTGCCAAGCCCGACGAATGATCAGCTCATCGCGACAGCGTTCAATCGCAACACGATGACCAATACCGAGGGCGGCACCGACCCGGAGGAATACCGCATTGAGGCGATCAAGGATCGCACCGACACCACGATGCAGGTCTGGACCGGCCTGACGATGGGATGCGCTAAATGCCACAGCCACAAATACGATCCGATTACCAATCGCGAGTATTACCAGGTGTTCGCGATCTTCAACGAAACCGAGGACGCCAATCGGTCGGACGAATCGCCGACGATCGCGACGCCGACGCGGGAGCAGGACGAGAAGACCGCGGAACTCAAATCGCAGATCGCCAAGGCGGAGGCCAGACTCGCCGATCCGGCCCAATGGACCGACGCGGAGGCGAAATGGGAGAAAGCGCGCCCGGCCCGGCACATGAATTGGGTGGTGCTGAATCCTGCCGAGGCCAAGGCGGCCAGCGGCGCGAAGCTGGCCGTCCAACCCGATGGTTCGATTCTGGCTTCGGGGCCGATGTCTCAGACGGATACGTACACGATCACCGCTCATACGGATTTGAAGAAGATCACGGGCTTCCGGCTGGAAGTGCTGCCGGACCCGAGCATGCCGCAGGGCGGTGTCGGCCGGAATCCGAACGGCGGATTCGTGCTGAATGATTTCCGCGCCGCGATCCCGGTGGAAGGCGGCAAGCCGGTGAACGGCAGGTATGTTCGCGTCGAGCTGCCCGGAAAGAGGAGGATGCTTTCCCTGGCCGAGGTGCAGGTCTTCCACGGCTCGCAAAACATCGCGCGCCGCGGCAAGGCCAAACAATCGAGCACCGATTTCAACGGCCCGGCGAAGCTCGCCATCGACGGCAACACGGACGGAAACTTCGTCGTGGCCAAGTCCACGACCCACACCAGGGACTCTGATGATCCGTGGTGGGAAGTAGATCTCGGCAATTCGCAGCAGCTCGACAAGATTGTGCTGTGGAATCGCACCGACGGTTTTGGGGAACGCCTCAGCGACTTCAACGTGGTGGTGCTGGATGGCGGACATCATTCCGTCTGGCAGACAAAGATCGGCCCGCCGCCCGCTCCGAGCGTGGCGCTGACGCCGGGGAATACCGGCGCGATCATCCTGGCCAATGCCTCCGACAGCCTCCATCAGACCGAAGGTGGCGAATGGTCTGCCACCAAGGCGCTCAATGGGGACCATAGCGCCGGCTCCGGTTGGGCCGTCGCGCCGCAAATCAGTCAGCCGCATTCGGCGGTGTTTGAGACGGCGCAGGACGTGGGCACCGATGAGGAGACGGCGCTCGTCTTCACGCTCGATCAAAAATCCCCGGGTGGCCCGATCGGCCGGTTTCGCATCTCCGCCACGACCGACGCGCGGCCCATCCGCGCCGAATCCGAGACGCTCTTGTCGGCGCTCGCGCTGGCGCCTGACCGGCGCAGCGAGGCACAGCGTTCGGCGGTGTTCAGTGAATTTATCGCCAATGGTTCAGAGCCCAAATCCGAGCGGGCGCAGACCGAGAAGCTGAAGACGGATCTGGACGGCATCAAGCCCGCGATGACCGCGGTCATGCGCGAGTTGCCGGAGGGCAAACGCCGCGAAAATCACGTGCTCGTCAAAGGCAACTTTTTGGCCAAGGGCGCGGTGGTGACGCCCGACGTGCCGGCGGCGTTCAATCCGCTGCCCAAGGGCGCGCCCCACGATCGGCTCGGCCTGGCCGACTGGATCGTCGCCCGCGACAACCCGCTGACGTCTCGCGTCGAAGTCAATCGCCTTTGGGCGAGTCTGTTCGGCACCGGCATCGTCGAGACGCAAGAGGATTTCGGCACGCAGGGCACGCCGCCGAGCAATCAGCCGCTGCTGGATTGGCTGGCGATTGAGTTCATGGAGCCTTCGAGCGCGGGCGCGCGGCCGTGGGACGTGAAGCGGATGGTCAAGCTGATGGTGATGTCGGCGGCTTACCGCCAGTCGTCCCGCACGACGCCGGAACTCGAGGACAAGGACCCGGACAATCGCTTGATCGCCCGCGGCCCGAGCAAGCGGCTCGATGCCGAGTTCGTCCGCGATCAGGCGCTGGCGCTGAGCGGTTTGCTCAGCGACAAGATGCTCGGCCCATCGGTCTTCCCGCCGCAACCCGACAACCTCTGGCAGGCCGCGTTTAACGGCGAGCGAACCTATCCAACCAGCACCGGCGAAGACCGCTATCGCCGCGGGATCTACACCTTCTGGCGGCGCACCGTGCCGTACCCGTCGATGGCGGCATTCGATGCCCCCAGCCGCGAGGTCTGCACGATGCGCCGGGTGCTCACCAGCACGCCGTTGCAGGCGTTCGTGACGCTAAACGATCCGGTCTATGTCGAGTGCGCCCAGGCGCTGGCGCGGCGCATCATTCAGGAGGGCGGAACGAGCTCCGAGGACCGGGCGACGTTCGCGCTGCAATTGTGCCTGTGCCGGCCCGCTGAGCCCCGCGAAATCTCGCGAATGGTTGCTTTGCATCAGCGCGAGTTGGAGCGGTATCAAATGGATTCCAAAGCAGCGACTGAACTTGCGACCGGCGAGCGCGGGCCTCTGGCCAAGGACATGCCCGCGGATGATGCTGCCGCTTGGACAGTGTGCGCCAATGTGCTGTTGAATATGGACGGAGTGCTCACTAAGAGATGAGCATGAAATTCCTTCTCGTTTAGCCGTCCCCGCTTGCGGGGCGCGACGGTTGCGACAAGCATGAGCGAGGGCAGTATTGGACCGGAAACTTCTCCCGCTGATTCGTCGCGGGATTGCGATCGAACCGCCCCGGTCGCGCCCCGCAAGCGGGGACGGCTAAACGAGAAGGAAGAAGACGATTGAGATCAGGAGTATCCGCATGACCCTTCACGAACAACACGCCCAATACACCACCCGGCGGCACTTTCTGCGGCGCTGCAACGCGGGGCTGGGGATGTTCACGATGTCGTCGCTGCTGGGAAAGCTTGCGCTCGGATCGGAAGTTGGCCCGGATTCGCCTTTGAAGTTGAATCCCATGGCCCCGAAAGCCTCGTCGCTGATCGGCAAGGCCAAGCGGATTATTTACCTCGATTTGTCCGGCGCTCCGCCGCAGCATGATTTGTTCGATTACAAGCCAATGCTAAACAAATTGAACGGCACGCCTTGCCCGCAGGAAGTGTTTCAGGGCGAGCGGTTTGCCTTCATCAAGGGCGTGCCGAAATTGCTTGGGTCTCCATTTAAATTCCAGCAGCACGGCCAATCCGGCGCGTGGATTTCCGAGCTGTTGCCGAACATTAGCGGCATTGTCGACAAGATCGCGATCGTCAAATCGATGTACACCGAGGAATTCAACCACGCCCCGGCGGAGATGCTGCTCTACACCGGCAACCGGCGGCCGGGCAATGCGTCGATGGGCTCCTGGATCACCTACGGCCTCGGATCCGAATCGCAAAATCTGCCGGGCTTCGTCGTCCTGGTCTCCGGCGGCACCGACCCGACCGGCGGCAAAAGCCTCTGGGGCAGCGGCTATCTTCCCAGCATCTTCCAGGGCGTGCAGTGCCGCAGCAAGGGCGAGCCGATCCTCTACGTTTCCGATCCCAAGGGAATGAATCGCGACGTGCGGCGGGAGAGCCT
>Ga0182024_10002340_pt1 | contig 47293 bp, 43 predicted proteins | sample P32metaG_FD_120480 | JGI IMG/M metagenome (GOLD analysis project Ga0182024, IMG submission 120480) | Permafrost microbial communities from Stordalen Mire, Sweden - P3-2 metaG (Illumina Assembly) | ecosystem: Environmental > Terrestrial > Soil > Wetlands > Permafrost | place: Sweden: Stordalen... | reverse complement strand
CGATCACAATCACTCGGAGACTCCGCGCTCGGGAAGACGGTGCAAGGCCGTCGCCGCCGCGCGACTGTAAGGCGAAAATTCAGGCGCGAGCCACTGTTCCGCACGTCGGGATGGGAAGGCCGCGCCGCGAATCCGTTCACGCGAATGATTCGCCGCCAAGCCAGGAGACCGGCGGAGTCGCCATCCCAGTTTCATGCTTTAGCCGCCTCCATCTTTCGGGCGCGGCCGAGGCAGGGCTGGGACAACCTTATCTCCCGCGCGAGAGGGAGAGGAGGACCTCATGAAAGCCAGCCTTTGGCGGATAATCTCCATATTGTTTGTCCTGCAGTTCATTTTTCCAGTCGTAGCAATCCATGCTCAAAGCCAGTCAGCGATTAGAGGTGTCGTTACAGATCCCAGCGGTGCTCCTATTGCCGGTGCGACGATTTCAGCCACACCTATCTTACAGTCCTCGTTTCCCTCGCCTGCTTCGCAGATAAAGAGCGGCGCAGACGGGCGCTATAAGCTCACATTGCTCTCGGGCAAGTACCGGCTAGATATAATACGTACCGATTTTGACGGCATCCAACGCGAATTTTCATTGGCACCGGGCCAAAGCGTTGAATGGAGCCCACGACTGGCGCTGGCGGTGCTTTCATCATCGGTGGTGGTGACAGCCGCCGCGGAGCCTGCGCCAGCGGAATACACCACCTCACCTGTGGATGTCCTGACTCAGGATGATATTGCCCAGCGCCAGGAAGTTTGGCTGGGCGACCTGCTGGCTACCGCGCCGGGCGCGGCGTTCACCAGGCTGGGCGCTTTGGGGGGCATTACCAGTTTTTTCCTCGACGGTGGCGATTCCGATTTCACGAAAATTCTTATTGATGGCGCACCGGTAAACCAGCCCGGCGGGGCGTTCGACTTTTCGAACCTCACCACCGACAACGTCGAGAAAGTAGAGATCGTTCATGGCGCATCGAGCGCTCTCTTCGGCACCGATGCGCTTACAGGTGTGATTCAGATTTTCTCGCCGCGCGGAACCACGCAAATTCCCGAGCTTGAAGTGACCGCCGAAGGTGGAAATCTGAGCAGCGAAGACGGGTCAGCGCGCCTAAGCGGCTTGCTGGGCGCTTTTGATTATTCCAATGCGGCGTCCTATTACCAGACCAATGGACAAGGCCCCAACGATCGTTTTCGCGATACGACTCTGGCCGGCAACTATGGATGGAAGTTTTCAGACTCTGACGCGTTGCGCCTGAGCGTTCGCAGCATTTCGAGCGATGCGGGCCAGCCGGGGCAGACTTTGCTGGAGCCTGTGGCAGTCGGCCAAAGCGCGGATCAGCGTGATTTTTTCGGCAATTTAACCTGGGACTTTTCTCTGGGCGATCACTGGCAACAACATGTCGCCGGATCGGAGGCCTACATCCGTCAGACGTTCGCAGAGCCTCCGTTCGCTAATGTTTTCGACGAATACAATCGCGCCGGATTCGAAGAGCAGACCAGCTATCTTTACCGGCAATCCGCTGTCTCGTTTGGCTACCAATATGAAGTGGAAAACGGTATTCCCGATGGCCCCCACGTCCGCAGGAACAATCAGGGCGGCTATGTGGACTTGCGCAACCAATTTGGCCCGCAACTTACGGTGACGGCGGGCGTCCGCGCTGAAGACAATGCGAGTTTCGGCACACGCGTTGTACCACGCGTGGGAGCGTCTTATGCTTTTCGCAAGGGCGGCGATTTTTGGGGCGCCACGCGGTTGCTCACATCTTATGGCCTGGGGATCAAGGAGCCCAACTTTACGCAGTCTTTCGAGGCCGATCCTTGCTTCCCGGGTAACCCCGAACTACAGCCTGAGCGCAGCGCGACTTTCAACGCGGGGGTGGATCAGGCTCTGGCCACCGGCCGCGTGCATGTGGCCGTAAATTATTTCCACAACGATTTTCATGACATAGTGAGCTTCGCTGGCGGGCCACCAACGACCACTTGCCCTTACGGCACGGGCACTTTTTTTAATACCGATTCGGCGCGAGCCTATGGCGCGAATAGTTCCATCGAAACAAGGGTTACGCGCTGGCTCAGCATTCGCGGCCAATACAGCTACGACGATTCGCGAGTATTAAAGGCGCCCAACGCAACGGACCCCACTCTTACGCCGGGAAACCGCCTCTTCCTGCGTCCACTGAATTCAGCAGTGCTAATCGTTAACGCCGCATTCCGGAGGATTAACTGGAACATATCCGGCTATTACGTGGGAAGAGAAACCGATAGCGATTTTCTCGGATTGGGCTATACCTACAATCCCGGATATGTGCTGTGGAATATGGCCGCGACGGTGCCGATTCGCCATAACCTTTCCGCCATTGGGCGCGTCGAAAATATATTTGACCGGCACTACCAATATGCGATTGGGTACCCAGCCCTGGGAACGAATTTCCGCGCTGGCGTGAAATACACATGGGGCGGCGAGGGGGCAGGCCTTTTTTAGCCGGTCGGCATTAGGAAGCGCGCTGAATGTGGGCCGAAACGCTCATGCGGCGCGCGCTCTTTTGCTCAATGTTATAATTCCGTTTCCTTATGGCTCGCTCGGCTACGGAAACATCCATTGCACCAGAAGTGATGGCGCGCTATGAGCCGGTAATCGGACTGGAAGTCCACGCGCAACTTGCCACTCTGACTAAAGCATTTTGCGGCTGTTCCACGCGTTTCGGTGACGCGCCAAACAAGAATGTTTGTCCCGTCTGCCTGGGGCTTCCCGGCGCATTGCCCACGTTGAACCGCCGCGCGCTCGAACTGGCAATTCGCGCCTCATTGGCGCTGCAGTGCGGCGTGCAGCCGATGTCGCGCTTTGCGCGCAAGAATTACTTCTATCCGGATTTGTCAAAGGGATACCAGATTTCGATGTACGAGCTTCCTCTGGCAACAGCTGGCTTCCTGCAAATCGAAGTGGGCGGCGCGGCACAGCCGGCTAGAAAGCGGATCGGCATTACTCGCTTGCATATGGAGGAGGATGCCGCCAAGGCGCTGCACGAGGGATTTGTGGACTCCGCCAAATTCACATATGTCGACTTTAACCGCTGCGGCATGCCGCTGATCGAAATCGTTTCCGAACCCGACATGCGGGCTCCATCCGAGGCACATGCTTATCTCATCGCCTTGAAACAGGTGCTCGAATATACCGAGGTCAGCGACTGCAACATGGAGGAGGGCTCACTTCGCTGCGATGCTAACGTGAGCGTCCGTATTCGCGGCACGGAGAAATTTGGCACGCGCACGGAAGTGAAAAACCTCAATTCATTCCGCCATCTCCAGCGCGCGCTGGAATACGAGATCGAGCGTCAAATAGGGGTGCTTGAATCCGGCGGCCATACTGAACAGGAAACTCGGCTCTATAACGTTAGCGCAGGTCGCACCGAGACGATGCGATCCAAGGAACTGGCCCACGATTACCGATATTTCCCGGAGCCCGATTTACTGCCGGTGACCTGCGACGAACAGCGCCTGGAGGAAGTGCGCGAACAATTGCCCGAGTTGCCTGACACCAAACGGGCGCGCTTCGTCACCGCATACGGAATCACGGCATATGATGCCGATGTGCTGAGCGCCACACGCGAACGCGCTGATTTTTTCGAAGAAGTAGTAAGGCATGGAGCAGCTCCGAAATTAGCGGCCAACTGGATTCAGACGCAATATTTGCGATTGGAAAGCGCCGGCAATGCTCCAGGCAATGAAACGACGCATAAATCCCCGGCAGCCAGGGAAATTGCTGAGCTTCTATTGATGATTGATAGCGGCGAAATTACCGCGGCCGTGGGAAAGAAAATATTTCCGAGGATGTGGCAAACCGGCCAGGGGGCCAGGAGCGTAATCTTAGAAGAAGGCATTGTAAAGATGGATGACGCCAGCACGATGGAGCAAACGGCGCGCGCTATCCTGGCAAGGGATCCCAACAATGTGGCGAAATATCGCGCCGGAAATGAAAGTGTGCTTAAATTTTTCATTGGCCAGTTTATGCGTGAGACACAAGGCCAGGCGAATCCGCAGACCGCGACCGAAATCTTAAGGCGATTGTTGGCCGAATAATCGGGAAATTGTCCCGGTGGGAAATAGGCGCGGCCACATAGGAGAGGCAATGCTCAATGAAGGGGACGCCGCCCCCGATTTTCACCTGCAGGCGGATGATGGAAAAGAAGTATCGCTGGATGAGTTCCGGGGCCGCGATGTAATCATTTATTTCTATCCCAAGGCTAATACGCCCGGGTGCACAAGCGAGGCCGGTGAGTTTCGCGATCTGAAGAAGGACTTTGACAAAATCGGAGTTTCCATCCTGGGCTGCAGCGCAGATCCCGTGCTGGTGCTGGCGAGATTCAAGGCCAAGTACAAATTGAATTTTACGCTGCTGTCGGATCCGGAATTCAAAATGATTGAAGCGTATGGCGCGCGAAGGATGAAGAGCTTTTTGGGAAAAAGCTTTCTGGGCATCGTTCGCAGCACCATATGGGTTGGTACTGACGGACGCGTAAAAAAAGTTTGGGGAACGGTGCGGGCCAAAGGCCACGCCGCCGACGTGCTAGCCACCGTTTCAGCGGCGCGATGAGGAAGCTGAAGCGGCTACGGTTTCGCCGCCCCAACATCAGAATAATTGGATTTTTGGGGCGCTTGACCCGCAATTCAGATCGTGACAACAAACGATCTGCCTGATTCGGTGATTAGCGCGTTGTCAATCAGACGGGTTCTTCCAGAAAATACGGCGAGCAGAATCAGACACTCCCCCCGCAGTTTCACGACCGGCTCAAGAGTATGGACGTCCACAATTTCGGCATAATCCACACGCAGCAGCGGTTCGCGCTCCAGGATCTCCCGTATTTCGCCTAGAAGTTGTCCGGGATTGCGTTCGCCGTGCGAGATGTTTTCACGCGCGCGCTTGAGCGAGCGATGGAGCCCTGTGGCAGCGACCCGTTCGTCGTTATTTAGATATTCGTTGCGCGACGACATCGCAAGGCCATCCGGCTCGCGGACGATGGGACAATCCACGACTTCAGATGCGATATCGAGATCCCTGACCATTTGCCGCACGATGCGGATTTGCTGTGCATCCTTGCGCCCAAAATAACAGAAATTTGGTTGGACAATTTCCATCAGTTTGAGCACAACAGTGGCTACTCCCTGAAAATGACCCGGCCGGGAACGGCCTTCCAGGCGTTCGCTTAATCCTTCCACGTGAATCGAGGTGCGAAAGCCGGGGGGATACATCTCGGAAGATTCAGGCGCGAAGAGATAATCCACGCCCAGCGATTCCAGTGCGGTGCGATCCTTCTCCATGGTTAGCGGATATTTTCCAAAATCCTCGTTAGCGCCGAATTGTAAAGGATTCACAAAAATGGAGACCACCACGGGCGAGCATTGCCCACGCGCCGCGCGAATCAGAGAGAAATGGCCTTCGTGGAGCGCACCCATGGTAGGAATCAGACCCACAACCCGCGCGGCAACTGACGCTTCGCGCGATGCGAGGCGCATCCATTCCGCCGTGTGAATGATTTCCAACGGGCGGCGCTTAGCTCGCCGGTTGGGCGGCATGCTGGCGATAGAACAAAATCAAGTCCGTGGCCGCGGGCTTTGCGCCCAGCTGCCGCAGCATTGTTGCTACCTGTCCGCGATGGTAGGTACCGTGGTTGGCCAGATGCTGCATCATCTGCCAAAGAGGTTGGGTGTAGAGCCCACCGGAAGTTGTGCGCACTTCAAAGCTTCGGTTGGCGTCTTCCTGGGATACGCCCCCAACGAACTCCAATAGGGGGCGGTGGACCTCGGCCCAGCGCTCGCCGACACTCGCGATATCCGAAAAACTCGGGGCCCACGGCAGGGCCGTGGGCATGCGTCCCTGCCAACGCTCCAGCCACAGCCATTCCGCTCCAAAAATGTGAACCAGTGTGTCGCGCACTGAGGGAAAACTGGACTTGAGGTCGCGAGTAAATTGTTCGGAGGTGAGGAGGGCGCAGGATTCCAGCGTTCTTTGATCAGCCCATGAATTGAATTCAAAAAGTGTCCGAAGAGTTTGAATGTCCATTGGTTTCTCAATTCCGCGGCGCTCGCAATGGCAAATCATGCGTGTTTCGTGGCGGCCCGGCGCTCGCGCAATTCCGACGGTAAATGGTACGACTCCGCATCCGACGGGAACCGGCCATTGCGCACATCCTCGCAGAATTCACTGACGGCGCGTGAAATCTCGCTTGAAAGATCGGCGTAGCGACGTGCGAACTTCGGCGAAGCGCCCTGCGTCAAACCCACGAGATCGTGGAACACCAGCACCTGGCCATCGCAATCCGGCCCCGCGCCAATCCCAATCGTGGGGATTTGCAGTTCGCGAGTGACTTCGGCGGCGAGTTCGCGTGGAACAGATTCGAGCACCACGGAGAATGCGCCGGCGTGTTCCACAGCGCGCGCGTCGCGCAGCAACTTGGCTGCGGCGGATTCGGTACGGCCCTGGACGCGAAATCCGCCCAGCGCGTGAATAGATTGCGGAGTGAGGCCAATATGTGCCATCACCGGAATTTCAGCTTCGACAAGGCGCAAGATCAGATCCATGCGGCGCTCACCGCCTTCAATTTTTACGGCCTCCGCGCCGCCTTCCTTTATGAAGCGGATGGCATCGCGCACTGATTCGTTCAGGGACACATGGTAACTGCCAAACGGCATGTCGGCCACGAGCAAGGCGCGCCGCGTGCCTCGGCGAACCGCGCGCAAATGGTGAAGCATTTCATCCGTGGTTACGGCCAGGGTGTTGTCATAACCGAGCACAACCATGCCTAGCGAATCACCCACCAGCGTGATGTCTACACCGGCATCGTCCAGCAAACGAGCTGTGGGAAAATCATAAGCGGTAAGACAGGTAATTCTTCGGCGGGAATTTTCAGGAATAGACTTACGGGCGAGAATACCGGGAACGGTAACTTTTTCCGCCCCTACAGCGGGTGCAACGCTCATATTGCCTCCGGTGCCGCCCCCAAGATCGGGGTGCAGCCCAAGCAAGACCTATGCTAACAAAACCCAAGACCAAGTAACAATCAAATCTAAAAAATATGCGTCACGTCTATACCGTTAAACGCTAACCTCTCGTCCTGCAGAGCACCAATTCTGCTTGTACTCGTTTCAGCGGAACGCTTTAGCCGGTGACCACGGGCGTCGGCAGCTCCGGCTCCACTCCACGCCAACCGACAGCGCGGCCTTGCACCGCCTCACGCAATGCGCGGAAAAGGACTAGGTACATCATTTGCCGGTAATAGAAACGCTGGAGCAGGATCGGCGCAAGGAGCGTCCAATCCTCATGACGCTCGAGCGCGAAGGCAATAACGCAAGTCAACAGGTCAATCAGCATGAACGCCGCAAAGAAAATCAGCGAACGCTCCACGTCCTCGGCGGTCCATAGCTGCGGCAGATGGGCGATACGCAGTTGGGCCAAGCCCCAGAGCGCAATGGACGAGAGAAACAGCAAATCAATCACCGGTGAAACCAGCGGGAGCAGAATCTGAAACAGAAAAATATTGGGAATGGCGATCCAGCCAAGCGTGCCATAGCGACGCCGGCAAATTGCGCCGGAATGTTTCCAGATGGCCTGCAGCGTGCCAAACGTCCAACGAAACCGCTGGCCAATCAGCGCGTCGGTTGTGTCGGGGGCTTCGGTACGCGCGATGGCCTCCTCGTCATAACTGATCTTCCAACCCCGGCGGCGAAGTGTGAGTGTCAGGTCAGTATCCTCTGCCACAGTGTCTGAGGAAAAGCCTCCACATTCGCGCATTGCGGAAGCGCGCCACGCCCCCAGAGCTCCCGGAACGACGGGAATGCAATTGAGCAGATCGAAAGCACGCTTTTCCAGGTTCTGGCTGGTGATGTATTCCAGCGCCTGCCAGCGCGTGAGCCAGCTCGAACGGTTGAGCACTTTTACGTTGCCGGCAACGGCACCGACCTTGGGGGCAGTAAAATTACGCACCAGGCGGGGAATCGCCTTGGCATCCACCCGGGTGTCGGCGTCAATGGTGAGCACGATTTCGCCGTGCGCTTCACTGAGGGCGCGGTTGAGCGCGGCGGGCTTTCCGTGGTTGGATTGCCGGATTAGGCGCACGCGTGGATCGTTACGATAACGCTGCTCCACCAGATCTCCGGTTTCATCCAGGGAACCGTCGTCCACCACAATCACTTCCAGCGGCGAATATTGCGCAGCGAGTACGGATGCCACCGTGGCCACTATCGCAGCCTGTTCGTTGTACGCGGGAATTAGAACGCTGACCGGAGGGCGGTACTCGGGATGATCCGGATGGACAGCCCGGAATTTTTCCACTAACGCGAACAATCCAATAATCAGCGCGCGGCAGCTTACCAGCAAGATGCCCGCGACGAATATGAAGGCGATTCCGCGTCGCGCCCAGTGAAAGAGCTGAAAAATCACCGCGTCCGTGCGTGCGGAAACCCATTCGTCACGCGTAAGCGGCGGCATTACCTCCGCTCGTGTCTGACCCAGCAGGTCGGAAGTGGTCACGAACTCAAATCCGTCCGCGCGCAGGCGGTCAATGATGCGCGGAAGGGCTGCCAGAGTGTGGCTTCGATCTCCGCCACCGTCATGCATCAGAATAATGTGACCGCCATTACGCAATGATTCTGATTCCGCCTGCTCCACCACGCGCTGGTAAATCACATCTGCCGGAGGAGGCGCGCCGCCGTTTACCTCACCCCAGTCATGGGGATCGATCCGTGCTCCTACAAGGAGATAGCCCATACTTTGGGGCAGAGGCAACATTTCCACTTCGCTGGCTTGCTCAGGCTGGTGATCAATCCCATAGGGCGGCCGGAATAGAATCGTCTTTACGCCGAGAATGCTTTCCAGCAATCGCTCCGTCAAATTGAGCTCGATCGTCAGCTGCGAACGGGACACAGTATCAATGTCGGGGTGGGTATAAGTATGGTTTCCGATCTCGTTTCCTTCAGCATATTCGCGCTGGATAAGTTGCGATGAGACATCAGCCTCCACGCCGATAACAAAAAACGTGGCGGGCACCTTCTTGGTTTTCAGGACGTCGAGAATCCGCGGCGTCCATTTTGGGTCAGGCCCATCATCAAAACTAAGAGCCAATTTATGGGGGGCATCGCCAGTCTGTTCAATTCGATAAGCAAGGGGATACTTTTCGAAGTTATCATCCGTGAATGTATCGGTTGCGGGATCGTAATCGAAACTACGCTTGCCCGGGGTAGGCGTAGCAGTTATGCGCCATATATCGCCACCGCCTTCCAGAATCAGGTCATACCCCGGCGGCACAACCTCAAGCTTTGCTCGCGTGGCGTCGTCGGGATGCGTTGTGTCCCAAATATCCCACAGTGAGGGATCCTCGGAGCCCAGCCGCCACAGAGCCGTGCCTTGGACGCCCGCGCGTTCCGCCGCGCGCAGTTCGTTGTAGGCAGTGACGGCATCCAGCATCCACACGTTGTGTGTCACATCTCCATCTTCGTAAGAGAATTGCAGATTTAGCGTATCGGGATCGAAATTAATTTCCGAGCCAGACTCAATTGCGCGATTCACGGCCCATTGAAAGCTGGAAGCCTCCGCGACAGGATGGTGGTCGTCCGCAGTCGCCGCCGGCCAGTCATAGGCATAGTTGGCTATGCCCATTACGATCTTCTGCGGGGGAACGATTTTCAGAATATTTTGCAGATTGCGCTGATACCAATCCTGGGCGACTATGGGTCCCGGTTTGGATGTAGCCCAATGCTGGTCATAGTTCATCAAAATAATGGCGTCGGCCTGGGCGGAAAGATATGCGTAGTCATAACTCCAATCCGCGGCAGGCAGGGCTATCATCAGTTTCTGGTGCACGCCATGGAGAGTCTGACCGAGCACCTGCGCGAAAAGCTTGAAATCTCCCTGGCTTTTTTCCGGAATCTCCTCGAAGTCAACCACAATTCCGACCTGGTGGTGTGTGGAAGCGAAATTCGCCAGCGCGTTAGCCAGCTTGGTGCGGGAGGACGCCTTCGCCAGCATTTGAGCCATTGGCGCAACCTGCCAGTTGGTGCCGTCATAATTATTCACTAATGACATTTCGGGCAGATCGAGATGCGCGCTCTGTTCCCACGCCGCCAGTTTGGGATCCTGATCAAGATCGAGTCGCCCATCCGGCGAAACGGCATGTAGAGCTTCCGGGATCAGCAAGTCAATGTCGTGGTAATGCTTCTGCAGCGCAGCCAGACTATTGGAATCCCACGAAACGTAGAATGCCGCCCGCAGGGGATCATATTGCGAGGGGACCTTTCCCAGAGCTTCGATACGGCGGTGGCGGCCGGCGCGTGGACTTTGCACCGGCTTGGTTCGGGAGTGGAGGTGCAACGCGTGATAGAGTGGACGGCTATCGGGAAGCAGCAATCCCGGCAGGTCCGGCTTGCGCGCCACATCGAAAAGAAAAATCACCACTACCAGCGCAAACAACGCGCCGGAAATTTCCAATAAGCGCCGCGTGTAACGCCAGCGGCGGCGGCGGTGATCATAAAATATAGGTTTACGTTCAGCCATGTTGCCTTGGGCCAAAGCTAGACCGCTCTTTCCACCCTGTCAATGATGCCACCACGTTGGATGCGTTTGCAGACGGTTGCAGCCACAATTGCCGGGCTGGCATTACGGCTATTCCTCGTGCTGCGTTTTCCTTTTAGCGACGATAGCGATTCGCTCATTTATGATCAGTTGGCCCGCAATCTTAAGGACCATCGCGTGTATGGCCTCTGGGTTGCTGGGCATTTGCAGGCCGCTGACGTTAGAGTTCCTGGATACCCGCTATTTTTGGATGCGACCTGGTCAACCGGACGTCATCATTGGCCTGCGCCGGGTGCGTATGTACAAGTATTGGCCGATCTGCTGACCTGTTTTTTAATAGCCGGCATCGCCGCTCGGCTAGCCCCCCGCGAATCGCGGGATCGCGTGTGGATTGCAGGCCTGTGGCTGGCCGCTCTGTGCCCATTTATTGCCAATTACTGCACCACCGAGCTTACCGAGGTGCTTGCCGTATTTTTCACGGCGCTCTCGCTGTGGTTTCTGGTGCAACCTGGGGGAATGGCCAACTTACCGGCGTCAGAAAGACTCCATTGGAATTCCTCTCGCCCTACAGAGGCGATTCCCCCCGGTTCTCTCGCAAATCGAACGGCATTTGCCGCTGGAATCGCCGCGGGTTGCGGCGCTTTGGTGCGCCCGGAGACTCCCCTGGTGGTCATGGCGGCCGGCGCGGTGCTCGCGTGGCGCTGTTGGAGGCCGGTCCACTGGCGCGTATTGTTCCGCACAGGGCTGCTGATTGTTTGCGGCGTAATCCTGCCCTTGGCCCCTTGGGCGATGCGAAACTGGATCACATTGCACGAGGTGCAATTCCTCAACCCGCGCAATGTCGAACTGCCCGGCGAATATGTCGTGGTGGGCGTGAATTCGTGGACGGGCACTTGGATGTGGCGAATGCGTGACGTTTTTCAAGTCCTGTGGAAAGTGGACGGCGATCTGATTGCCCTAACCGACGTGCCTGATTCCGCGTTCGATTCCGCGGCTGAACGCGCCCGCGTGGCGAAGCTCCTTGCCCTATACAATCACACCTACAACACCACCATGACGCCGAAAATAGACGCCGGTTTCGCGCAACTTGCCAGGGAGCGCACTGCTCGCCACCCGTTACGCACGTATTTGAAAATCCCCTTGCTGCGCATCTTCGGAATGTGGTTCACACCTCGCGTTGAGTTGCTGGGATACGACGGAAGGCTATGGCCGGTCACCGACGCATGGGAAAATAGCCCTCTCGATTTTTCCATTAGCGGCCTTCTCGTACTCGTGAACATGTTTCTGTTAGCGCTTGCCGTCGCAGGCTGGTGGAGAGCGCGGCATCACCCGGCAGTGGCGTTTCTGATTGCCTTCATTCTGCTTCGTACGGTATTTTTCACTCAGGTTGAATCGCCCGAGCCGCGTTACATGCTGGAATGTTTCCCCGCCGTTCTTGCTCTAGGCGCGCAGACTTGGATTTCTCGTGCCCCCCGGCCCGCCAGTTTCAAATCGGCCCCCGTTACGTGACTTACCTCGCGCAGGCGTCATGAATAGTCCGCGACTAGATCTCTTCCACAGGCTCCGGGTGGATGGTCACCCGGAAAATCTGCGGAAATTTTTCCTTCACGCGATCTTCCAGCGCCGCTGTAGCGTCATGCACCTGGGTAATAGCCAGGTCGCCATCCATCGCGCAGTGACCTGAAACCACGATCTTATGTTCGGCTCGCCTTACATGGACCTCATGGCAATCCCTTAGCTCGTGAAAATCGTTTAGCAACGAGTTGATGTATTCCTGCACGGCATATCCGAGTTCGCGCATTTCCTCCGCATCGCCGATGCGATCCCCCCTGGGTTCGATGTGAATGTTTATCCGCACATCTCCTTTGGCCAGTTGCTGAATCTCATCTTCCAAACCTGTGGCAATCCGATGGGCCTGGCGCAGGGAGGAATGCTCGTCCACCTCCAGATGCAGGTCCACAACCAGCGAGCGGCCGTAGTGGTGCGCGGAAAGTTCGTGAATGGCCAGCCCCCGGCGCTGCGCTATACCGCGGATGGTCTCGAAAAATGGTTCATTGGTCCCTGCCCGAGGCTCCATGTGCACCATGACATCAGCTGGTACGATGTTTCCGATCCGCTGCTCCACGGCCGTGCTGGTGGCGTGAGCCTGCTCGAGGCTGGCCGTGCGTGGCAAACTTATGGTGACGTCCACGAAGTAGCGGTTTCCGGCGCGGCGCATGCGAACGCGTTCCGTGGAAAGTACGCCTTCCACGTGACTTACGGCTTCCTTAACACGCGCCTGTAGTTCGAGGGGGGCGACGTCAACCAGCGCATCCAGTGTCCGGCGGCCTAAGCGCGATCCCACCCATATGATCACTCCCGCCACGGCCAGCGCCGCCAACGGATCCACATAGGCCAACCAGGGAACTCCAAACCGTTGCCCTATCCATACAGCGGCCATACCCGCCAAAACGACCGAGGTGCTCCAAACATCGGTGGAAAAATGCAAGGCATCTGCTTCCAGAGCTTCACTGGGATATTTCAGGGCGACGCTGGTCAATTTACGCGCGCGAATCAAATCGAGGACTAACATTACCCCGAGAAGCGCCACGGCAAACAGACTGGGTCGCACCGCGCTCATGCCCCCGTGAGTCATGCCATGGATTAGACGCAGGAATGCTTCAACAATAATGTAAACGGCGGTCAGCAGCAGAAGTCCTGTTTCCACGAACGCGGAGAAGCTTTCAAACTTTGCATGGCCGTAGGGATGATCCGCGTCGGCGGGTTTGTCGGAAACTCGAATTGAAAGGCAGGTAATGATGGCGGCAATCAAATCGAGGCCGGAATGGAGTGCTTCGGAAAGAACACCGAGGCTGCCCGTCCAGATACTCAGGATAATCTTGAGGGAGACAAGCACCAGCGCTGTCCCCACGGACATGAGTGCTGCCAGACGTTTCGCTCGAATGGCTTCATTGTCTGGCATCTCTGCGCTTGCCGCTGGCAGACCGGGCATGATGCGGAGATTATACGACGTGACCTGCGGCGTCGCGGTTTTAGCTTTCGTGGTGCTTACCGTAAACTGAATCAGCGAAAAACGTTTCCGCGAAGTGGAGTTTTCGCCCAGAAGATGCACGCCGCCACCCCGCCCAGTCCACGCCGCACATTTACATTTCGCTGGGTGGGGCTCCGCAGCCTGGCGGTCGCGCTGGTTTTTCTCCTGCTGATTGGCGGAGACGCGTTATTCATTGAGCCAAACTGGATTCAGGCGACCCATTACACCATTCAGGAGCCCATCTTTACGCCCCTCAAAATCGCCCAAATCTCCGATGTTCACACCGATGGCATTGGTTTTCGGGAGCGCCGCGTGTTGGAGCGGGTCAGCGCCGAAAAACCGGATATCATCCTGATTACCGGCGACACTGTGCTACCCGAGCGCGGCACCTATAAAGCCGCGCATGCATTTTATCAAGGACTGCACGCACCGCTGGGCGTCTGGTTTGTTCGCGGCAACTGGGAAAATACGATTACAATTCACCATGAGCGGGCGTTCTATTCTTCGGCTGGAGTTCACTTGCTGTTGAACGCAAGCGCGCATCCGCGGCCGGACATTTGGCTGATCGGCATGGACGACGGGCCCAGCGGGCGAGCGGACTTCAATACACCCATGAAAGGAGTTCCCGCGGGTGCTTTTGTGATCGCCCTGTTTCATTCACCGGAATTTTTCCATGAAGTCTCGGGACGCGCCAATCTGGCGCTGGCGGGCCACACCCACGGCGGCCAAATTCACATCCCGTTCGTGCATCCTTTTTGGCTGCCAACGGGGTGCGACGGTATGCTGGCCGGATGGTATCAGGAAAAGGGCACGCGCCTGTACGTAACGCGTGGCGTGGGAATGTCATTCATGCCAATCCGCTTTTTGTGCCGACCGGAAGTAGACTTTATAACCCTAACGCCCGATGGCACGGTCACGCATTTGCAAACCGCACCATCGGGCACATCAAGTTCGAGGGCTGGCGCTTCTGCTACGGCAGTATCAACCTTCGCCCCGCTCAGCAGATGAGCCCGGCAGGAGTTTAACGTTCGCTTCTAGCGTAGCGGAGGCGGAGGTAACAACTCGGTGCGGCGAGGTTCGCCGTGATAGCCGCGCGTTTCCACATCGTCCAGCAGCAAGGACGGGGCGATTACGGTACTTGGCAGACCAGCCTGCGCGCTCCCAAAAGCACCCAGCGTGGTGCCGGAAAAACCAAAGGAAAGATTGCGCATGTAACTGAAGGATGTCAGGTCATTTCCCACAGCTGGGATATTGCGCAATGAGCGAAGGTCCAGGCCGGTCAGCCATCCGCCCCGCACAACCTGTTCCTGGCCGGTGTTGGCGTCCACCTGATAGATTCGCAAAGGCTCGCGATCTCCGTTGGAGACACCGCCGGCGAAATTGGCGATCAACTCCTCAAAATCGTCCTGGCTCATCGCCGAGATGGCGGGATTATCCATCCCGCGCACTTCCAGGCACCACTTCTGGCCGTCAGCCTTGCACATATCCAGAAATTTCTTTCGCAACGCATCGGGAGTCAGACCGTCCGACGATTGGAAGGTAAGCACGCTGCTATCGGGCCGGGGATCGGAAAGCAGAGCGGAACGGGCATGGCCGTTAGACTGCGCGAATTCAGGCCCAGGACGTCGGGACATCAGCAAATCGCGCAGAACGCCGTTTTCCACGATATTAACTTTCTGCGCTCGCACGCCTTCGGCATCCACGTCGTAACCGCCGATTAATGGCAATCCTTGAAAAGCTGTTGCGGACGGATCATCCGTCAACGAAACGCCGCTCGGCAGAACGCGAGTTCCCACCCGCCCAGACCATTCGCTGCGGCCGCCCAACCGGCTCATGCGGTCATCGTAGACGGAAAGCATTGAAAGCGGCGAGCGGGCGCCAGAAAGGGATGGTTCCAGAACCTGGGCGAGCAATGATCCAGCCGCGGGGGCGTCGAATAGAACCGGGCCCACATAATCCTGCATTAGCGGTGCGCTACGAAGGTCCTCCAGATCCTGACTGGCCTTGGCGAGCGATCCGGCCACCGTGTTGCCGTCGGGAAGATCCGCCGGCGATGGTCGGTATGCTGTGTAGAAACTGTGCAACTGCATGCCATCGTCCGCGTGCGTTTCCAGGCTGGCTTCAATTGCGGCCACGTGTTTCGGAATTCGAATCTCCGTGCCTTCACTGTTGAGCATGTAATAGTTGGTGTAGATCAGGTAGTAGTTCACGCGCGAAGCATGGAGATCGGTAAAGTTTAGAAACGCCGCGGATGCCTGACTTGATTCCGTCTCCCAGTTTCGCGACGTCCAATCGGGATCCACGCGCGGCTGGACGAATTGTAGCGGTGTTTCCTTCGAGAAGTCGTCAATTTCCGGGGCCTTGGCCAAACTTCGTAGGAAGCCTGTCTTTTGGGCCATTTGATCGAGAGCTTCCTTGTAAGCCTGATCGGTGGCCAGCCATAGGTCCTGCCGTAAAGAATTGTAATCGCGATCAATGCCCACTTGGCCTGTGGAACCCAAAAAACCCTGGAACCCGCCTTGGCTAATGAAATTGGAACTGTCGAGATGATAATCGCCGACGCGTACGTTGACTTCCATAAAGCGGCTGCGGGTGGTATCCGAGGAAATAAGCGCGCCAAACGACGATCGCACGGTGCGAATGTCCAAATCAAGCAACCGGTATTCAATGTAGTAGGGCTTATCCAACCCCGGCAACGCCAGCCGGGCTTTGGTACGAGCCATTTCGTCCTGCATCGCACTCAACGTGCTGTCCGTTTGCTCGGTTGCTGGCCCTGCCATGGCACGCTGGGCCAGCGGAAGGGCGGTCCACGCCATCAACAGGGCGCCAATTAGCAGCGGCAGCAAAAACGTAAAATTGAATGGTGACGGTCGTCGCATGTCTATTGGTTCCTGGCTTCAGGATCGTGAGCCGGCGGCGGAAGAATGGGGGGCCGGTCCGTGGATGTCTGCTTCTTTTGCACTTCCATCTCTGAAATCAAAACTGCTGGCGCAACGGCGGAAACGGGAATGGATCCTGATTCAGCCCCGCAGAAACCGTTGAAAATGTCGGGCGTATCGCCCGTGGCCACAATCTTAGTCAGCGAAACCAGCGGCGTACCCACAATATCCACGCCACGCACAATCTGATCGGGACGGCCATCGGGGAAAACTTTGTAAACGACCAGCGGAGTAACCTGGAAAGCCTGGGGCTGGCCGCGTCCGGTGAAAGTAAAACCGCCCTCTATATCGTCTATCAGCAGGCCAAAGGGCTTGCCTTGTTGTTTGATCGAATCCACCAGCATCTCCCGCAGTTTTGCATTGCTGACAGTGCGATCGCTGGTGACAATCAGGTTTCCCTGACGAGCAACCGGGAGATAACCTAATTCACGTCGCCCATGCCCATTGGATTCGGGAACGTTTACCAGCGGGGACCGGCCCATCAGGAACGTTTTCAGCACTCCGTGATCCACGAGCGTTGTGTCTTGCGCCGCCACACCTTCGTCATCGTAGGGATAATAGCCCAGCAGTACGTTGGCCCCGAGACGCTGCGCGGTAGGATCGTCCTTGATTGATATGAATTCCGGCAGGATGGGCTGTCCAATTTTTGCGGTGAACGTCTGCCCTTCATTAATATCCTTTTGGCGGAAGCCTTCTACGCGATGGCCAAATACCTCGTGAAAGAAAACCGCCGCCGCGCGTCCGGTTAGCAGCACCGGCCCGGCATAAGGGTCCACCAGTGGGGCGGTCTGCAGCGCATTAACTTCGGAGATCATTTTCTGTATCGCCGTCGTTACCACAGCATCCGAGGGTTGCCTGGACGGATCCACCCAATCAAAGTTGGCATAGCGCTCGATATCCATGCCGTCGGTGGCCTTGCCCTGGATGGTCAGTTCCAGCCGGTAGCGAACCTGGCCGAATTCGAGTTTTGTGCCTTCGCTGTTGATTTGATAATTGTTGATTGCCGCAGCGGTGAAGGTTCCAATGGAATTGAGTACTGCAGGATCAGCGCTGAACGCCGCAGTGTAGCGGCGCAAGCGTTCTTCCCACGGCCGCCGGTCAACATGGATGGCAGCCACCGATCCATAGTAGGTATGAGGAGGCTCGTGGGAAAAATCCGGCGCGCGGCCTTCGGCGGTCTGCGATTGCACTTCGTTACTGGTCTGAATCTTAATCAGAGCTTCAGCGGCGGAGCGGTATTCCCGATCCGTCGCTTCCCAGATGGCACGCCGAATCACTGGCACATCGTCCGAAAGCGGCAGCGGAGTCACGGGATTTGGACCACCGGCTGGGCGATCGCCGGCGCGATGGGTGTCGTCCAAGGCCGGGCTGCCCGCCCGTATCTGCACGTCGAGCCAGCGATTGCGGTTTTCGCCACTGGAAAGCAGCGCGCCATTCGAGCCCGAAACCTCAACTACTTGATCGTCGGTAACCGCGTAGGAGATGAAATATCCCGGCGGATCAGATTTCGCAAACACAGAGGCCGAGCGGTCAAGCTCCGCTTCCATAGCCTTCAGCACGGGCGGCTCGACCTTATTCGTTTGAGTCTCGGGCCGGGTTTCAGCGAATGTGGACCCAGCCGAGAAAGCACCGGCAATCGCCAAGGCGATCAGAGCGGTAAAGATTGCATACCTGCCGAAATTGCGTTTCATAATCGAGCGAAGCTCCAGCTATCGAAGTATCTAAGTATCTAAAATTATGGTACCTGGGTTGCGAAACTCAAGAAACCCTGCAAGGTTCGCTCGCCGTGCGACTGGTGGTTTGATGCGATTTACATAATTTATGATGCAAGGTATGACGGAAAGCGGCGTTCTTTTGGTTACCTGGGGGTTGGGGTTAGATCGAAAATCGCTTTCCGGCTCATTCCGCTGCAGAAACGACCACGGGCGCCGCATCCGTGCTCCAGCCTTTCACGGAAATCTTGCCATCGGCACGCACCGCGCCGGTCATCATGCCGGTGGTGTTGAAGGGGGTGGCGACATTACCTTGGGGATCCAGTGCAATCACTCCGCCTTCGGCATGCTGGGCGACCAGTTCTTTCATCACTACGTCATTGGCGGCTTGTTCGACCGAGACGTGCAAATACCGCACTCGTTCGCAGATATCCGCCGCGACCACATTGCGCATGAAGTACTCACCAACTCCTGTTCCCGATACCGCGCAGCTTTCATTGTTCGCATAGGTTCCCGCGCCAATAATCGGAGAATCGCCCACACGCCCGGGCATTTTCATCACCGTACCGCCAGTTGATGTGCCTGCTGCCAGGTTTCCAGCCTGATCGAGGGCGACTGCACCAACCGTGCCGTGCTCATGGTCGTTTGGCCAAGCGGGAGGATACAGTGCTGATGCATTGTTTTTTGCTGCCTGCTGAGCGTCTTTGAATCGCTGCCATTCGCGTTCGTTGTAAAAATAATATGGCGAAACCAGTTCAATACCTTGTGATTTCGCGAATTCCTCCGCGCCGGCGCCCACCAGCATGACATGCGGCGTTTTTTTCATCACCAGACGCGCCAGATGGATGGGATTGGCGATGTGTTGCACAGCCGCCACGGACCCTGCTGCGAGCGTGCGTCCGTCCATGATGGCTGCATCCAGCTCGGGCACTCCCGCTCGGGTGTAATAACCGCCGCGCCCCGCGTCAAACAAGCCGGAATCTTCCATCACTGAAATCGTAGCTTCCACGGCATCTACGCTAGTGCCGCCACGCGACAAGATCGCGTAGCCGGCTCTAATTGCCCGCACCATTGTCGTGCGACGCTCGTCAATTTGCTCCTGGCTCATTTTGGAGTAATCGCCTGCGCCACCGTGCGCCACCAGGACAAAGCTGGGAGTGGTCTGCCGTGCGTCCGCCTGCCGATTTGCCCGCGTGTGTAAACCGCGTATATCGGCGCCGTCGGCTGGTCGAGAATAGTTCGACGCAACCGCTGCCACAATCGCCACAACGACAAAAAGTGAGCACAAACGAATTACTTTCATTAGGCCTCTCAAAAATCGCAAATTCAGCCGCGACATAAAAATGTGAGCGAATGCAGGCTAAAGCCGTTGACCCAAGAATTCTCGCCGCCCTGTTGCGTTGGATACCCCTGGAGTTAAGGATTTCGGTTCTGCTCCGAAACTAGCACCCCCGCCTCAGCATAGTCGGTAGCCGGCACATCCACGAACGACACATGGATGTTCTCAATCTTCGCGCGACCATCCTCCACCAAGGCTTCGGTGATGCGTTGCGCGAGATTCTTCTTCTCTTCAGGTGTGCGTCCGGCAACCCAGGTGATTTGGACGTGGGGCATTCGTTCCTCCTCTTTTTGTTGCGCCCACATTGTAGTGCCGTGAACCATCCGCGCCAAGCGATTCCGGGTTGCAGCGGCAATTGGTTGGCACATGCGGAGCCATTACATGCATTGATTCCATTTATGATCCGACCCTCAAAACGCCGTATGTTAGAATGCAGCCATCCCATGCATGCCTTGCTGAAAGACTTGATAGAGCTGCAGGAGCAGGACTCCCAACTCCTGATTCTGCGTGCTCAACTGGCAGAATTTCCCCGCCGTTTTGCGGCGATGGATGAGCGGCTGGCATCGGCTCGGGGCAATGTTGAGCAGGCTAAAGCGGCCCAAATCGCCGCGAACAAAGAGCGCCGTAAGTTCGAGCTTGATGCCGAGCTGTGCAAAGCCCGAATTTCCAAATTTAAGGGCCAGTCTTCCGCGGTGAAAACTAACGAGGCCTATCGCGCTCTGCAGCACGAAATTGAAATGGCCGAGCAGGGTCTGGCCATCTCCGAAGATCGGCTGCTTGCGGAAATGGTTGCGGCCGAGGAATACGACCGCCAAATAACGACCGCGCAGTCTGCACTAGCGGTAACCGAGGCCGCCGTCCGCGTTGAGCGCGATGCCGCGGAACGTGACCGTGACGCGGAAGAGAAGGAAACTGCCGAGCACGAAGCACAGCGCAAACTGTTTGCCAGTCGAATACCGGAAGACACAGTGGACCATTACACCCGTCTGGCGCGCCGGCATCACGGCGTAGCGCTAGCGCGAGTGCGCGAGCGCGGTAATGAACAGTCCTGCGCCATGTGCGGCGTCCTTATCCTCCCCCACCTATTCGAGCAGCTTCGCCAGTCCGAATCGGACGATCTTTTTCATTGCGAGACGTGTACGCGCGTTCTTTATTATGTTGAGACGCCTACGACGGACGCGGCGCCCTACACATCCACAGCGAGCGCCCCTGAAGAGAACCCCGCAACGGAGAGTCGCATTACGAGCCGGTCATGAGCGTGGGCGCTCGATTCGTTTTCAATCAGCCCATGACCCATGCTCATATTCGCGATGAAGGTTAAACCGCCGAAGTCAGGTCACCTCTTTAGCGACCACACGAAAAATCCACCGCCCTCTAACGTTTACCTGGCGGAAATAGACGGTGCATCACGCGGAAATCCCGGCCCAGCTTCTTATGGCATAGTTTTGCGCTCGCCTGATGGAGGGGTGGAATGGGAACTGGGCAAGTGCATCGGCACGACTACCAACAACGTCGCGGAATATTATGCCCTGTTGGCAGCTTTGCAAGGCGCCACCGCGCGCGGCGTGCGCGGTCTGCGGGTGCGAAGCGATTCTCTGCTAATGGTTCGCCAGATGCAGGGGCGCTATAAGGTGAAAAGTGCTGACCTGCGTCCTCTCCATGAACGAGCGACGAAAGCGGCTCGGGTGCTGCAATATTTCGCTATTGAGTACGTCCCGCGCGAACAAAACCGCGCCGCCGACCGTTTGGCCAATTACGCTCTGGATAATAAAGAGCCCTCGAATGCGATGAATGACAGATCCGCAATCGGCCTTGGTACTGACGCAGCTGAACTCACGCGAGGGGAATCCACACTGCCGAAAGACGAAATGGAATTGTCATCAAGGTCTACTGCCGGCCCTCCAGTCAAAAAGCCCCGTGCGCCACGCGGTAAGCGGCTGCTCGCGCGTTATTTCAGCGGCGCGCTCCATCCCACTGAGCCGGTGGAATTGCGGGAAGGGGAAGAAGTGGAAATTACAATTCACTCCGGCAAGAAGCGAATTGCAGATCGTCCACCCACCAAGGCTGATCAGGATAACCCGGACTAAAGCTCGGGTCAGTTTTGCAGAAAATAAGCGCGGTAGAGGGTGTCGCGCTGCACGGGCATGTAGCCCGCGTCGGAAATAATTCGACGCAGTTCCGTTTCGTTGGTGCGGTTGCGCACGCCAGCGGCATAGACCACGTTCTCTTCGATCAGGATACTGCCCACGTCGTCTGCGCCAAATTGCAAGCCCACCTGACAGACTTTAATTCCGGGCGTAAGCCAGCTTGACTGGACGTGGTCAATGTTATCGAGGTACATCCGGCTGATGGCCAGCGTCTTCAAATAATCCACCGCCGTGGTTTCCTGCACTTTCTTTCCCAGCGGCGTATTGTCAGGCGCAAAAATCCACGGAATGAACGCCGTAAATCCACCGGTGTCTTCCTGAATGCGGCGCACTCGCTCAAAATGGCTGACCCGGTGGCGAAATTCCTCGCCACAGCCAAACATCATCGTGGCCGTCGTTCGCAGTCCCAGCGAGTGGGCGGTGCGGTGCACCTGTTCCCATTCGTCCGAAGTACATTTCAGCCTTGAGATGCGAAACCGGACTTCGTCGTCTAGAATTTCCGCGCCGCCTCCGGGAATGGAGTCGAGTCCTGCATCGCGCAGACGGGCGATCGTGTCGCGCAGCGAAAGTCCTGAAACATCGGCGATACAGGTAATTTCCGGCGCGGAAAAGCAGTGCAGATGCATTTGCGGAAAGCGCTGCTTGATGGAGCGCAGCAGATTTTCGTAGTAGTCAATGAGCAAGTCAGGATGAAGGCCGCCCTGCATCAGGATTCCCGTGCCCCCTATCGCGATGGTCTCTTCAATTTTCTGGTGAATTTCCTCGTTCGTGAGAACGTAACCATCTTTCGCGCCCACCGGCCTGTAGAAAGCGCAGAACGAGCAATACTCAGTGCAAAAGTTGGTGTAATTGATGTTGCGGTCGATCTGGTAGGTGACGATCCGTGGATCTGTTTTGCGTTGGCGAACCTGATTGGCCGCCGCGCCAATACCCAGCAAGTCGTCAGACACGAAAAGCTCGAGTGTTTCCTGATTGCTAATTCCCATTTCTGTTTTTGTCCTAGCCGAGGATTGCAGGGAATGTGGCAGCGGCAAATACCAGCGGACGCGCCGACGGGATTAAACCCGCGGCGGCGCATTCGCGATAATAATGCTCCAAGCCAGCCAGATTTCTTGCATCCAGCGCATAATCAAGATTCTCGCGCAGATATTGTTCGAGTGCGGCCACCGGCAAATCAAGCTTCAGTGATGCGGCCTCCGCTATTTCAGCGAAGCGAGCCATTCCATATTGGCACGAGGATTGAAAATCCGCGACCACCGGTGGGGTTAACGCTTCGCGTCGGCCCGCAAAGAGCGCCAGGACGCACGGCAGGCCGGTCATCTGCCGCCATTCATGCGCGACGTCATAGACATATAACGAGTCATACCCCGGCACGGGCATATCCTCAGGATCGCCCTGGCAGCATTGCTCCCCTGTGGGGACCCGCACCGCCAGCGCGTCCATCCTCACGGCGATGCGCAGAGCGGGATCGCCGATTACCAGCGCGGCATCGGCACTGGCGAGCATGACGGCAGGATCGGGGTCCGCCTCGACAAATTCCGGCTCAATTTGCCAGCGCCCCTTGCAGAGCAGACGCACTAAACCAGCCGAACTTCGGGAACTCGTGTCCAGCGCCATGCGCTTGGCTCTCTGAATCGGTTTCTTGGAAACCACTAAAATGCTGCGAACTTCCTGTTTTGCCGCTATCGCCACGCCGGGAACTACCATCAGGTTATCTATGCGCTGATATTCAATCGCGGGAATGATGGCCGCATCCACGTCAGCCCGGCGAAGCATTTCCGCGCACTGGGACGGCGCGGCAAACGATAAATCATAAGAGCCCGTCAGCGGACCTTCCGTCAGCCCCCACGCCAGGGGCGCGGCATTCAGGAAGTCAACAATGGCTATGCGTAGTTTTGGCAAAATGGCCGCACGTGAGGACGAGTTTTCAATATAACACAGGCATTATTAAGGCATCGCCGTGGCTACTATTGCGGCACCGTTGCGCTACAGGCTTGACAAGGGAGCCGCAGGCTGCGTACGCTCAGCGCGACTCCTTCCATGGCCCCCGAGGAATCCTATCTGGGCTGGCTTGCGCTCGGCATCACCCCAGACTTGGCGCGCGCCACGCTTCTAAATTATTGCAAGCGTTCGGCTCTCCCGAAGCTATTTTCCGCGCGCCACTTACGGAATTGGAGGCTCAAGGTATTCCGGCGGCTGTAGCGCAGGTTACATTCTGGCCAGTCCATGAGTGCCGCTCTAAGGAATTGGCAGCGGTACAAAAGGCCGGCGTCCGCCTGATGACCTGGGAGGAGCCTCTCTATCCGGCGCGCTTGCGGAAAATTTACGATGCCCCGCCGCTCTTATATGTTCGTGGGAATGCGGAACTTCTAGACCGCTACAGCATTGGAATCGTGGGCACGCGACGCCCAAGCTCCTACGGGAATCAAATGACTGAACGGCTGGGGCGAGATCTGGCCCAGCGTGGCCTGGTAGTCGCGAGCGGCTTGGGGCGCGTGGAATTGACGCTGGCGCCCATGAAGGCGCGCTCGGCGTTTCCACTGGATCGACTATTGGGGTTCTGGGTTGTGGGGTTGACGTGGTTTATCCCAAGGAGAATCGCAAGCTTTTCATACGCCTGGAAGAGCGCGGCGAAATCATCAGTGAATTTCCCATGGGCGCGTTTCCGGCGCCGCAGAATTTCCCGGTGCGTAACCGGATAATTGCCGGAATGACACTTGGGGTTGTTGTAGTGGAAGGCGCGCAGTATTCTGGGTCTCTAATCATGGCGGGCTGGCCATGGAGTTCGGCCGCGAGGTGTATGGCGTTCCGGGGAACACCACGCAACCCGGCAGCTTTGGCCCGAATCATCTGATTAAGCAGGGTGCCAAGCCCGTCACCGGCTGGGAGGACGTGGTGGAGGAGCTGCCGACCCAAGTGCGCGCGGAATTGACGGCCATTGAATCCGCCAGCGCGGAAGAGCGTCTAACGCTGCTGGAAGGCTCGCTGGGGCCAGCGGAACGCACGCTATACCGGTTGCTGACGTCGGAAGTGCTGGCCGTCCTCTTTGAATTGGAAATGAAAGACGCGATTCGCCAAATGCCCGGCAAACGGTTCGTCAGGGCGCTCATCTAAGATTGCCGCGTCAACGAGCGCTCACCGGAAAGGGAATAGCCAGAAGGAAACATGGGACGTTCACTTGTAATTGTAGAATCGCCGGCCAAGGCGAAAACCATCAACAAATATCTCGGACGCAATTACGCCGTCCGGGCGTCGCTGGGCCATGTAAAGGACCTGCCCAAAAAGGTACTCGGGATTGATGTTGACCACGGCTTTGAGCCGACTTACGAAGTTATTCCGGGCAAAGAGAAGGTGCTGAAAGAGCTTCGCACTCTGGCTGCCGATGCGGATAACATTTACCTGGCCGCAGACCCGGATCGTGAAGGCGAAGCTATCTGCGCGCATCTGGCCGAAATTCTCCGCGACGATGGCTTCGGCAAGCGCAAGAAGAAGCCCGCTACGGAAACTTCGGCGAAAAAGCCGCGCAAGACCAAAGCGGCAACTCAGGCTTTGCAGACCGCCGGCAAAATTTATCGCGTTTTATTTCACGAAATCACACCCAAGGCGATAGCTGCCGCCTTTGAGCATCCAGGCAAGGTCAATGAAAGCCTGGTGAACGCTCAGCAGACCCGCCGTGTGCTAGACCGCCTGGTGGGATACAAAATTTCTCCTCTGCTTTGGGACAAAGTCCGCCGCGGCCTTTCCGCCGGACGCGTGCAGACGGTGGCCCTCCGGCTGATCGTCGAGCGCGAACGGGAAATCCGAGCTTTTATTCCCAAGGAATATTGGAGTATCCATGCTCTATTAAACGGCGCGGAGCCGCCGGCATTTGAGGCCAAGCTCTCGCGCCATCGGGGCGGAGAAATTGAAATCGGCAATCAGGAAGCCGCCGATAAAATTCTGGAAGAATTGCAGGGCGCACGCTGGCTGGTCAGTTCCGTCCAGGAAAAAGAGAAACGCCGCTACGCCGCGCCGCCATTCACCACTTCGAAGGTGCAGCAGGAGGCCTACAACAAGCTGCGTTTCTCCGCCAAGCGCACCATGATGCTGGCGCAGCGACTGTATGAAGGCGTTGATCTTGGAGACGAAGGCTCGGTGGCGCTGATCACCTATATGCGCACGGATTCAGTCCGCGTGTCCCAGGAAGCGCTGGCACAGGTACGCGGCTATATTAGCGAGACATACGGAGCCAGTCATCTCCCTGAAAAGCCAAACTTCTACAAATCAAAAAAAGAGGCTCAGGAGGCCCACGAAGCCATCCGCCCCACCGAAGTCGCCCGTTCGCCCGAAGATGTAAAACATTTTCTGGAAGACGATGTTTACCGCTTGTACCGCCTGATTTGGCAGCGCTTCGTGGCTTCGCAAATGGTCCCTGCGATTTTTGACCAGACTACCATCGACGTCAACGCCGGCGATTACACTTTCCGGGCATCTGGATCCGTCCTGAAATTCGCCGGATTCCTGGCCGTTTACCAAGAAACGCGCGAGGAAAAGGATGAAGAGGCTGACGAGGAAGGCCGCACGTTGCCGCGCGTCACCGAAGGCCAGACGCTGGCCCTCGAGAAAATACGCCCGGAACAGCACTTTACCGAACCGCGCCCGCGTTATACCGAAGCAACCATCGTGAAGGAATTGGAAGAAAAGGGCATTGGCCGCCCTTCCACCTACGCCGCGATTATTTCCACAATAGTGGATCGCGAGTACGTCTCCAAGGATCAGGGCCGCCTGACACCGACATTGCTTGGTGAAAAAGTAAGCGATTTATTGGTTAAAAGCTTTGAGGACATCTTCGACGTGGGCTTCACCGCTCGCATGGAAGATGAACTGGACGAAATCGAAGAAGGCAAGCTAGAGTGGCGCAAGTCCGTGAAGGAATTTTACGACCGCTTCGAAGAAGACCTCGAGAAAGCCAGCGGCGAAATGGAATCCTATAAGGCTGGAATTCCCACCGACGAGAAATGTGAAAAGTGCGGTCAGGGAATTTTGCTGGAACGAATCAGCCGCCATGGATTCTTTCTGGGTTGCTCGCGTTATCCCGAATGCGATTACACCCGAGATCTTTCCGAGAACGAGTCGGAAACGCCGGAAGGCGATAATGCCACGCAGTATTGCGATAATTGCGGCAAGGAAATGGCCATTAAGCGCGGGCGCTTTGGGACATTTTTGGCCTGCACCGGCTATCCCGAGTGCAAGACGACGCGGCGGCTGACTCGCGGCACGGGAAAAGCGATGCAACCCGACGTGGTGCTGGAGGAGAAGTGTCCTGATTGCGGCGAGCCGCTGTTACAACGTCACGGACGCTTTGGCGATTTTATCGGCTGCTCGAAATATCCCAAGTGCAAGTACACCCGCCCAATTACCCTTGGCATCGCTTGTCCCAAATGCGGGCAGGGTGAGTTCGTACGGCGCGGATCTTCAAAGGGCCGCGGACGGGGACGAATCTTCTACGGCTGCAGCCGTTATCCGGAATGCGATTTCACCACGCCCTATGAACCCATCGCGCAAGCCTGTCCAAAATGCGCTGCGCCCTTTATCGTGGAAAAGCGAACCAAGTCCGGAAACTTCCGCTCCTGCCTGAAGGAAGATTGCGATTGGGAAGAAGCCGCGCTGGAACCATCCGTGCCCACTGCCGGTCCGGCCTCGGTTTCAGCGTTGGTCGCTGACGTCGTGGCCACGCCTTTCGTCGCGCGCGTTAGTTGATTGACGCGGAGCGATCTATTTTCCGGCTTGACCCCATGGGTGAATTGTCGCGCGCTATTCTCCGAAGCGGTTCACAATATTGACATTACCCATGGCGCGGCCTAAACCCCACTCTGAACTGCAGACGTTCCTTCGCTACCTCCAATACGCCCGAAATGCTTCTCCGAGCACCATTTCGAACTACAGGAAGGATATTGAGCAATTTCTGGAATATCTTGCGCCTCCGGGTGAAATAATCCTCCCGCTGCCGCAGGTTGACCACCGGGTGATTCGCGAATTCGTCAGCCATCTGCACGATCGCCGCTTAAAGAAAACCTCCATCGCTCGAAAATTATCGGCATTGCGCACATTTTTCAAATTTTGCGTTCGCGAGAAAATATTGAAAACGAATCCAGCCAAACTGGTGGCTACGCCAAAGCTTCCGACGAGGATTCCGGCCGTTCCAACGGCTGAAGAAATCAATGGGTTCCTCAATTCGCTGCCGGAGCTGGGACGGAAGCGCCTGAGCCGTGGCAAACCAGCCAGGATGCCGCATACCCGCGAGCTCGGGGATTTTCATCTGCCGCGGGACAGAGCGATCATGGAATTGCTCTATGCGGCGGGAATCCGCGTAAGTGAGCTAACCGGCCTGAATGTGCAGGATGTAGATCGGGAGCAAAAGATGCTGCGAGTCCTGGGCAAGGGGCGAAAAGAGCGCATCGTGCCATATGGCTCCAAGGCGCAAACGGCGCTTGAGGCTTATTGGCCATTACGTGAACTTGTGCTCACTCGCCTCGCTCGCGGTGTTTCGGAGATCCGCAATCCTGAAGCTGTTTTCATCAGCTACAAGGGACGCAGATTGTCCCCTCGCGAGATTCGATTCGTTCTCACTGCTTATGGGAAAGCTGCTGACTCAAACATGCACCTGCATCCCCATGCCTTGCGCCATGCTTTTGCCACCCATTTGCTGGCCGACGGCGCGGATTTGCGCGCGATTCAGGAGCTGCTGGGCCACGTTTCGCTTTCCACGACGCAACGATATACTCATGCGACCATCAATCAGCTCATGACCGTTTACGACAAAGCCCACCCGCGGGCGTGAGTTGCATCGCGCGTAATCCCGGAGAACAGATGCTCCCCGGGGCTGCACCGACCGACGTGTATGATATTTTGTCCGACACAAAATGGAAGAGGTGAACAAACTGTGATTCCGCGTTATACACGTCCGGAAATGGGCCGCGTTTGGAGCGACCAGAATCGCTTCGAGAAGTGGCTTGAGGTGGAACTGGCTGCCGCCGACGCGCTGGCCGAGGCTGGCGTGGTTCCACGTGAAGCCGCCGCACGATTGCGCGAGCGCGCAAAAGTGAACGTTCCGCGCATCCATGAGATTGAATCGCGTGTCCGCCACGATGTAATCGCCTTCACCATGGCTGTGGGCGAAACCGTTGCGGACGCTGAATCGGCGCGCTGGCTGCATTTCGGCCTTACGTCAAACGACGTAGTAGACACCGCTCAGGCGCTGTTGCTTCGGGACGCCTCTGTTCTGATCGAACTCGGTCTCGAAAACTTCATCGCCATACTGGAACGCCGAGCATGGGAATTCAAAGACACGCCGCAGATGGGCCGCACTCACGGCGTTCATGCGGAGCCGGTCACCTTTGGCCTGAAACTGGCGAACTGGTATGACGAAAACCGCCGTAACCTGGAACGTTTTCGCGCTGCAGCCAAACAAGTGGCCGTGGGGAAGATTTCCGGAGCAGTGGGTAATTGCTCCCACCTCGGACCAGAAATGGAAGATAAGATCTGCGCCAAGCTGGGAATTGGCGCGGCTCCCGTGACCAGTCAAGTATTGGGCCGCGACCGCCATGCCCAATATATGAGTACTCTTGCGCTGATGGCCGCGTCTCTCGAACGTATTGCCTTGGAAATTCGTCACCTGCAACGCACTGAAGTCCGTGAAGTGGAAGAGCCCTTTGGCGGCGAGCAGCGCGGAAGCAGCGCCATGCCTCACAAGCGCAATCCCGTGAATTGCGAGCAAATCTGTGGCCTCGCGCGGGTTGTTCGCGCGAATGCACAGGCGGCTCTCGAAAATGTCGCGCTATGGCACGAGCGCGATATTTCGCATAGTTCGGTTGAGCGCATCATCCTGCCCGATTCGGCCATCCTGATGGATTACCTGCTGGCGAAAACTTCCGAATTAGTTGACAACATGCGCGTCTTCCCCCAGCGCATGATTCGCAATATTGAAATGACCCACGGTCTGATTTTTTCCGGGCAGCTTTTACAGGACTTGGTGGAACATGGCGCGCCACGCGAAGACGCCTACAAATGGGTGCAGAGCCATGCAATGGAAGCGTGGGAACAGGACCTGAATTTCCGTGAGCGAATCCATGCTGACGCAAATGTTCGCCGCTATCTCAATGACGCTGCGCTTGAGCGCGCCTTTGATCTCCGCCGCCACGTCCGTTACGTGGACGATATTTTCGTCCGCGTCTTTGGCCGTTAGCCCCGTGGATCTACAATCCACCGAGGCCTTGGCGCTGGGCATCGCCCTCAAAAATGGGGGTCGCAAGCGAAGATATTCAGAGGCGCAAAACGGTGCGATTTACGACACGCGTTGAATGTAGCGGCCTTCCGAGGTGTCCACTTTTACCTTGTCGCCATTGCCCACAAACGGTGGCACGTTGATAACCAGGCCGGTTTCGAGTTTGGCCTGTTTCATTACCGCGCTGGCGGTGGCTTTCTGAATGCTCGGCTCAGTATCCACCACCAGCAAATCGACGGTGTCCGGCAGCAGGACGCTCATCGGCTTGCCCTCGTAAAATTCCACCTTCACCATCAGATTGGGGATCAAATATTCGGCGGCATCCCCGAGCACGTCGTCCTTCTGCAGGGTGAGCTGATCGTAGGTCTGGGTATTCATGAAGTGAAAGCCATCTCCATCGTTGTAGAGAAATTCGAACGCAATCTCGTCGAGCATGGCGCGTTCGACAAATTCCTCGGCCCGGAACCGGTATTCCACGATCGCGCCCGTGCGCAGGTTGCGCATACGCGTGGCCATGGCCCCGCGCTTGTTACCTGGGGTACGATGGTCCACGCTAAAGATTGAGAAAAGTTGGCCCTCATGTTGGATAATCATGCCGATACGCAATTGCGTGGCCTTTAACATGGAATAACTCCTGGATTTTATTCGGGGAAAATGAAGCCGCGGCTGCTCTTGTGGCTGGCGGTCTTCGCCGAAACGTGTCGCAACCATTATAAAGAGCAGCCGTCGCATGGGTCAACGAAACCTGTTAAGCAATCCGGAATGGCATGCCAGCCTGGCGGCCCTATACCTCATTGTGCTGCTTGCGGGTGCTACCTGCGCCCCAATCCACGCGCAGAAAGAAACACTTACTCTTCCCCGATATACCAAGGGCGACGTCCGGACCGCTCAATCCGCTCTTTCCACCTGCCCAGCGCTTATGACCGTTTCGAGTGAGGCAGGTGTCCCCGGCGCCGCAATGGCGATTTCCGCTAATGGCCGGTTCCTGGCCACCTGGATTCACACTGCGGGGGGTGCGGACCTCACCGTCCGTAATCGTGACACAGGCGCCCATCATCGCATCGAACTTCCCGCGCAAACGGTCCCTCCAGGCATCACGTGGCGCGTCCTTGGGGCCCAATTCTCACCTGATGCTCATTGGCTGGTGGTAGGAGCGATGGGCCGCGTATGGGTTATGGAGGCATTAACCGGACACTTGGTGTATTCCGTGGGGGTTAGCAGCGACGATGGTCTGTGGCCCGGTAAATTCACTGTGTCAAACCACCGGCTGGGCGTCGCCTTCTGGCCGCCACAGTCCGCGCTGCACGATGGCGCGTCGGTGCATGCCGCCCTGCTGGATATATATGACCTCCCGACTGGTCGGGGGCTGCGCGCTTTTCCTTTTGGGGCGCATACGTCCGCCGCATGGACCTCAGTAGAACTTTCTCCCGATGACCGCTGGTTGCTGCTATTGGAACGCGCCCGGACATGGCCCGGCCAGGCGCATATGACTTTGCTGGATGTCGCTTCCGGCCAGCCAGTCTGGCGGAAAGGATATCCGGTGGAAACTGCCGGATGGACTGCGGACAGCTCTTCGATTCTGGCGCTGGGCCGCCGCCTGATATGGCTTTCGGCAAAAAATGGTCAGATGCAACGCGAATCGGGAAGCAATGCGGGCGCCAGCGAGTTTCAGCGCCTGAGTTTTAATGAGGTTTCCAGCGCGGCTATCGGCGTGTTTTCCCGATACAGTTCTTTTCAGCGGCTGTTCAAGCGGCATTCGGAGGAGACCTCATTAGTGGTGCTCTGGCGGATGGATACGGCCCAGGAGCTCTGCCGCATCCCTTTAAGCGCTGGCACCGCCGTTGACGGCCGGGTTACCTCCCGGGCGGAAGTCGTAGCCCTGGAGGAAACCTACGGCCCGCGCAATCCGACGCCCCGGCCGAAAGCTGTGCGCATTGTTACTTACAAATTGGCCGCCTCACCGCCATTGCGCCCTTTCGTATCGCCAGCGTCGCCGCCATCCCTGTCCCCGCCAAACCATTGATCCGCTTCGATGTCAGCATAGGGGTAAATTCTTATCTTTTCCGTTGCCTGTGGATGATCTCCCTTCATGATATGGAGAGTATCGTCAGGCAGAGCGCCATGCTAGACTGCCCCGCGTGAGCTTTTCGAATCCTCCTAAGGGTCTATCATCGGGCGACTTGCGGGTTCGCGTTGGATCTTTGGAACTCGCCAATCCCATCCTTGCCGCCAGTGGCACCTTTGGCTATGGGGTTGAATTCGCTCATCTAGCGGACCTGAACCGCTTGGGCGGCATTGTCACCAAGGGTCTTTCCCTTGAGCCGATTGCGGGCGCACCTCCTCCCCGGCTTGTCCCTACGCCTTCGGGAATGATGAATGCGGTCGGCCTCCAAAATATGGGCGTGCGAGCCTTCGTAGAGGAAAAACTCCCCCAACTCCGCCAATACAGGACAGCCATTGTCGCCAATGTCTTTGGCCGTGCCATCGGGGAATATCAGGAGGTGATCAGGATCCTGGAGGATGCCCCCGGCATTGCCGCCTACGAACTGAATATTTCCTGCCCCAATGTGGAAAAAGGCGGCTCGGAGTTCAGTTGTTCCCCGAAAACCACGGCTGCCGCCGTTTCTGCCGCGCGCCAGGTCGCCAAGCGACCTTTGTGGGTGAAGCTTTCTCCATGGGTTGGCCGCATCGCTGAATTTGCCCGGGCAGCGGAATCGGCTGGTGCGGACGCCCTAACCGTCGCCAATACCTACCCGGCTCTGGCTTTCGACCTTGCTACTGGAAAGCCGGCGCTGGGAAACGTTACCGGCGGCCTGTCGGGCCCGGCTATTCGTCCAATTACCGTCCGATTGGTGTGGGAGGCACACCAAGCTGTGGAAATTCCCATTGTTGGCCTTGGCGGAGTGGAAACCACCGACGATGTGATCGAATATTTGCTTGCGGGAGCTGTGGCCGTCCAGGTGGGTACAGCTCACTTTGCCAACCCTCGCGCCTCGGAAAGACTTGTTGGGGGACTGGAAAAAGCGTCCCGTAATCTTAAGTATAATTATTTCAGTTAGTTACAAAGAGTAAATTACCATTTTTCGCTTGCCTCTGCCCCCCTAAACACCATATAATTTCCTCTCCGCTAATACGCTATGAATTCCAAGAAAATATTTATCCAATTTTCGCGAATCGCCGTGGCGGGCGCAATCTTCTTATGCACGCAACGCGCGCACGCCCCTGAGATGCCACCTCCGGCCCAGCCAGTGGCCTTCGAAATCCAGGGTCTCCCTAATCTGCCTAGTTCTCCTCCGTTAGCAAAACCCAACGCCCACCTTCAACCCAAGACCTTGGGCAGTTGGGAATGTGTGGCTGGCTGGTACGGGACCGGGTTCGACGGGCATCAAATGGCTGATGGCGGGACATTTGACATGAATGCGCTGACAGCCGCGCACCCCACCCTGCCTCTTGGCTCCCTGGTACGGGTTATTGACTTGCGCACCCGGTTGAGTCAAATTGTTCGCATCACCGATCGCGGCCCGTTCATTGGCGGACGCGAATTGGACGTTTCCTACGGCGTGGCCCGAAAGCTCGGCTTTGATATCCGAGGGTTGGCGCGGGTTCGCATGGAACTTTTAGAGGTGCCCAAACGGCATTTCGGAACCATTCCGATCGACTAATCCTCGCCCTTGATGTCGAAGATCCCGGGGCAGCCCTCCATTTAGCACGCCGCTTTCAAGGGAAAATCCGCACTCTGAAGGTTGGCAGTCGTCTTTTTACCGCCTGTGGGCCGTCACTTCTTGCTGAACTCGCTCGCTATGTTCCATCCATTTTTCTCGACTTGAAATTCCATGATATTCCGCAAACTGTGGCAGGCTCCGTACGAGCGGCGGCGGCTCTCACTGGTGTGAAGATGCTGACGATCCACGCGTCGGGAGGCGCGGCCATGATGGAGGCTGCCCGCGACGCTGCGGGGAAAAGGCGCAACCATACTAAGCTGCTGGCGGTTACCGTCCTTACCAGTATGAATTCGCTTCAGCTTAAGCAGGGCGGAGTTGGCCGATCGCCGAAGGACCAAGTCCTGCACCTTGCCCGGATGGCGCGAGATGCGGGAATGGACGGAGTAATTACGTCGCCATTGGAGGTTGCAACCGTTAGGAAGGCATGCGGACCTAATTTCCTTATCGTTGTGCCGGGGATTCGTCCCGCCCCACTGACGCCGTTCAAAAGCTTCTCGCGCAGTTCCTCAAGCAGAACAAAGAGACCCGCCAGCGATGACCAAAGCCGGATAGCCACTCCTGCCGCCGCGCTGCTGGCCGGGGCCGATTATCTGGTCATTGGTCGTCCGATTCTGGACGCATCCGATCCTGTGGCTGCAGCCGATGCTATCCTGCGCGAAATGGATTCGGCCACTCGCGCCCTCAAATCCGGAAATAATTCAATTACTGCCCGCCAGACTTAACGACCCGCGCGTACTGCCCCATAAGCTCCACTTCCGCGAGGACATGTCCCTGCATCGCCCGTTCAATATCCGCCCGCATCGCGCCGGGCAGCAATCCCAGGCGTGTATCAACCGCGTATAAGCGAAAGTAGTAGCGATGCGTCGAGCCTTTTGGCGGGTACGGGCCGCCGTAGCCCTGCTCGTGAAAATCATTGGCGCCCTGGCGAGCTCCGGTTTCCAGTTCCGGTTTGGAAGGCAAATTATCCGGCAATCCGCTGGCGTCCGCTGGTATGTCATATACCAGCCAATGCACCCAGGTATGTTTGGGTGCGTCGGGATCGTCCATGATTAGGACGTAAGTTTGGGTTCCCGCTGGCGGCGCCGTCCAGGAAAGCAAAGGTGATATGTTGGCGCCGTCGCACGTAAATCTCGGCGGGATCGCCTGCCCATTCATAAAGTCGGTGGAGGACAGCAGAAACCCCGCGGGCGTGGGCGCTTGCTCCTGGGATTGCTGCCTTTGGACTTGAGGTTTTTGGACTGCTGAATTTTGGGCCACGGCGATGAAAGGCGCAATAGCAACTATCAACAGTCGTAGTCCTATGCTTGCCGCCAGCGCTGCCTGAAAAATTGCCGATGAAGACCAGGATTTTCGCAACATGCGCCTATGCTAGCCGTCGGGCGTTGCCATTTGCAAGGGGCGGTTTATAAGCCGCGGTTTGCGAGCCTCTCAGGGGTGGCCCGCAACGGGCGCGGGCGCTGGCGCCGATGCTGGAGCGGGTCCGCCGGCGCGCAAACGCTGCCCCAGCGATTGCGCACGTTGCCGCGCAATTTGCATGTAGCGCTCGTCCGATGAAATCTGGTCGAGCACGGGCGTCAGGTTTTCAGGTGCTGGAATGGAGTTGGAATTCGCGTCCGTCTCAATTCGCTGCAGGACGTCATTGACTCCCAGGTGATCGTAGCGCATCACCCGCTTTAGATCCTGAATGTCGGCTTCCTCGCGCCCCAACCCTTCGAAAATTCGCTGCAGCTCAGCCGCGTTCTCGTTCAGCGTGTAGTTGTAGGTTACTTCGTATTTCTCCGCGCCCTGTTCGTATCGAAAGGTTTTCTTGCCGAGATAAGCGATGCGGCGCTGGACGTCGAGGTTCGCGCCCTCGAAATTGTGCAGTTGCGCGGCCAGCCGGAAAATTTCCGCGGCCAGCGGCGCGGGCACGGTGAAGGCCTGTGGCTCGGCGTCTTCATCGAGCTGGCGTATGTCCCATGTTCCCCCGCCATCCTGCCGCATGGTAATCGCAACATATTCGGGAACGCTGCCCTTGAACGTTTTCTCATAGGCAATTGTCGCGACCGGCGCTGGAGATGGCGAAACGAGGGAGTTGGCCTTGGGCTGCTGCGCGCTCGCAACGGATGAAAGGGCACCTAGCGACAGCGATAAAATGGTGGCGGAAAGGGCCTTCACCTGTCTCATCGTCCGAACGTAACGTTTGGCCTTACGTCCGCTTCCATTGCGGTCTTCGCGGACCCGCTGCGCGTGGCCGTTGCGCCGTTCTTCGCGGCATTCCTCGTTGCGGTGCGGGTGCCAGCGGCGGCGCTAGCCGCAGCCGTGGAGGCGGCCAGCAATTCCCTCGCTTTCTGCGATTGCGCGTGACACATCGCCACGGCGATGGCATCGGCGGCGTCGGGCGGCTCGGGGCACTCCCGCAAGTTCAATAGCGCGCGGACCATCTGCTGCATCTGCTCCTTGGAGGCCGCGCCATAACCCGTCACGCTCACTTTCACTTCGCGCGGCGAATAGCTGTGCGCGGGTACTCCCGCTTGTGCCGCCGCCAGCAGCACCACGCCGCGAATCTCCGCCAGCTTCAGCGCCGTGCGCATGTTCAGCGCGGTAAAAACCGATTCCACCGCGATTGCGTCAGGACGGAACTCCGCCAGCAGCCCTGCAATCAGCGAATGAATGCCGCGCAGCCGTTCGGGCATTAGCGCGCGGGCCGGCAGCCGCAACGCGCCAAACGATAGCGCCTCGATGCGGGCGCCGCAAAACTCCACGACGCCATAGCCCGTGGCTCCAGCCATGGCTGGATCCACTCCCAGCACCCGCAGCACCACGCGGCCGGCGTTTTTGCGGTTACAGTTGCCGCCGCTTAGTGGTGTCGCTCGCCCGGCGCTTTCGCGATTACTGTTGGCCCGGGGGGCCGTTCGCATCGCAGCACCATTTCCATTGCCATTGATTTTGGAGAGCGGAGGCATCGCACTGCTAGTGTACGGAGCTTACGCCCCCAGCGATAGCCTTTTTTCGTCGTGCGCGCGCCCGGAGCGCAGCCTCACGGCGCGACGGAGAAGACGGTACCGCATCCTGTGATCAGGGTGAAGGTTACCTCCGTAAGGAGTTGTCCCATGAAGCTTGGCGCCCCTTCCGAAGATCAAACTGGTGGAAAGATACGTTGCGCCGCCGTCTTTGCTGGAGAAATCGTAGAGGATCGCTTCTGTCCACGCGCCGGTTCGCGCGGAGGGGCGGAATTCGGTATTCTCAATAGCCATGCTGGACTTGGGATATTTTCGCGAACACCTCGACCTCATCGAGCAAATGGCCCGCAACCGGTCAGTGACGCTCGATCTGGAAGCATTCCGCACACTCGATACTGATCGCCGGGTGTTGATTCAGTCCGTGGAAACGCTAAAGGCCGAACGCAATCGCGCCAACGAGGAAATCGTCCGCCGCAAGCGCAACCAGGAGGACCCCAGCGATTTGCTCGCGCGGATGAAGCAGGTTTCCGAGGAAATCAAGCAGGGCGACGAGCGCATCAGCGAACTGGACGGCGGCCTTCGCGCCTTTCTGCTTACCATTCCCAATGTACCGCATTCGAGCGTCCCGGCGGGATCGGGCGCTGCCGACAATGTGGAAGTGCGCCGCTGGGGCGCGCCCCCGGAATTTTCCTTTGCGCCTAAATCTCATTGGGAAATCGGTGAAAATGCCGGCATTCTCGATTTCGAAGCGGGTGTGCGCATCGCCGGCGCGCGTTTTGCGCTTTACCTGGGTCTTGGCGCGCGGCTCGAACGCGCCATCGCCAGTTTTTTTCTCGATCTGCATACTCGCGAGCACGGCTACACCGAAATCTTCCCGCCGTTCCTGGTAAGTACCGCGTCGCTTACCGGAGTCGGCCAGTTGCCCAAGTTTGCCGCGGACATGTTTCACATCGAAGGTTCAGATTTGTGGCTCACGCCCACCGCCGAAGTTGAACTTACTTCCTTGCACCGCGATCAGACCCTCGACGCCGAAAAACTCCCGCTGAAGTATTGCGCGTGGACGGCCTGCTTTCGCTCTGAAGCGGGAGCCGCCGGTAAAGACACTCGAGGCCTGAAACGCCTCCACCAGTTTCAGAAAGTGGAACTTTTCAAGTTCACCAAGCCGGAGCACAGCTACGGAGAATTGGAGGCGTTGGTGCGCGACGTGGAAGATACCCTGCAGAAGCTGGGACTACATTATCGCGTGATGCAGCTTTGCACCGGCGATATGGGTTTCGCGTCGGCGAAAACTTATGACATTGAGGTGTGGCTGCCATCATCGCGCGAGTTCATGGAGATTTCATCCTGTTCGAATACCGAGGCGTTCCAAGCGCGGCGCTCCGGCATTCGCGCGAAGGCGCGTGGAGGCAAGAGCGAATTTGTCCATACTCTGAACGGCAGCGGACTGGCCGTGGGCCGCACTTGGCTGGCTCTGGTGGAAAATTATCAACAATCGGATGGAAGCATTAAAATTCCAGAAGTGCTGCGCCCGTACATGGGCGTCGACTGTATCTCTGCAAACCAAAACTCCGAATGACACCAACACGTCCAGCGATTAGCTCCGCTCTTGCAACCAAAGGCATAGGGTCAATGCGGATGGGCAAACTACAACTAAGCCAGGATTAAAGAGGCAGAAGTACGGAGCGTTTTGGAAGAATACGAAAGGCAGCACGAAAGCTGAATGCCCTCGGCAAACAGCCCTCGCCCCGCGAATCGCATTTACATATCTTTGGACATGGCCATGCCCGCCGCGGCCACGCTGGTTACGTGCATGGTGCCATCGGCATTCATGTGTCCGGTCACCTTTACCTGGTGGCCCAGATCGTTGTCAGAATTGACCGCATCCTGATTGTCGATCTTGATTACTTTCTTGGCGGAGGTAACGAACACCCACGAAGCGCCTTTGTCCTTCACGCACTTCACCCCACACGCCGCGTGACTCGCGTCGGCACCTTTCACTCCGCACGAGCTGTCGCTAATCCATCCAGTCCATGTCTTGTCCTTCATGCTGGCGTGCGCGTTCACCCCGAAAGCTGCGATGGCGAGAACCGCGATGCCAAGCATGCTAAGCACTTTCTTCATCTTTGTATTTCCTCCCGTAACTACAGAATCGTCGGACGCCGCCATGTTCCTGGTAGCAGCGTAAATAATGTATCAAAACTATGGGAAATAGGTACTGGAATTCGGATTTCACGCGCTCAGAGGGTTACATGCCGGCATGGTGCACCTGCGATCTAGTCGGGCGCATATAAGTTTTAAGAGCCGGGCGAACCTGCAATAATGCCCGGCGGGTCAGCCAACCGGCCGGCACCGCCTTTAGCCGACGGCTCCAATCTGCACTCTTGGACCTGTGGGCTGGGGCACCCCGCCCGCAGGCTCTATTGTTACGGCGAACGCTTTCGCCGCCACACCCGCAGGCAACTGAGGCAGGACGATGGTAGCTCGCCCTTCGCGATTTGGAGTAAATACTCCGGCGCTTATGGGATTGCCCCACACCGGAACAAGCCACAATTGATAATTTCGCCCGGCGGGGGGGGCTGGCAAGTTTCCAGAATAAAAAAGGAGGCCGCGATGGGAGTTATATTCCACACGCGCCGCGCCGGCATTCTGCCCGCTGGCAGGCGCCAGGGCAACTTGCACTGTGTCATGGGCGGTAAAGAGATGAAGGAGAGTGCTATTTTGATCTTCTTCCTGCTGGAGTTGTGCCGTGTTCTGCTGGAGTTGCGCGGTTTCCTGCCGCAAGATTTCCGTTTCACGACCTAAGCGTGCATTGCCAACCCAAAGCAGGATCGAAGCTGTGGCAAGGCCAAGGATCAAACCGGTCCAAGCAAATGTCCATGCCGGTTTTCTGGGGGGGCGAATTGGCGCGGCACCTCGGCCCTCTACATATGGCCCAGGAGCTTGCAGGTCTACCGCTCTTGGCGTAGAAGCTGACCCAGCCACAACGGTCGGCCCCTGTGTGCTCGCGAGTTGAGGAGTTACCGCGATACGTGCCATCAACTGTTCTTTGATCTGAGAAGACGGTTTCTTCTGGGGCGCCGACAGCGCAAAAATGGCCATGCGAGCTTGGGCAGCCGCCATGTCGCGCAGGCACTGGTTGCAGCCACGAACGTGTTCTTCGGCAGCCTGCAGTTCGCCTGGTTCCAGCGCGCCTAGCGCCAGTAGGTCAAAATCTTCCGCCGGGATGTGGTATGCGGCCATTAAAAGTCACACTGCTGACGCAGCATCTGTACCCCAGAACGCAAGCGGGTCTTAATTGTTCCCAACGGCTCGCCTGTACGTTCGGCAATCTCGCTGTGCGACAGTCCCTCAAAATAAGCTAGTTCCAGCGTTTCACGCTGTGAGACGGGCAATCCGTCCATCGCCATACGCACTTTGCCAAGCAGCTCTTGCTGGATCAGGAAATTATCCAGACGATACGGAAGCGACGCGGATGCTTCTTCAATGGTCGCCTCACTGATCGGATCGCGCCGCCGCAGCCGCGAAATTGCACGATTGCGCGTCATCACCAGAAGCCACGCTGGCAAAGAACCACGTTCGGCATCGAACTGAGAGGCCTTCTGCCACAGCTGCATAAAGATGTCCTGCAGAATTTCTTCCGCAGCCGCTGTATCTCGCAGAACTCGCAGAGCGACGCTATACACCAAACCGCTATAACGGTCATACAGGCGTCCCAGGGATGCCTGATCCCCGCCAGCTATCGCTCTAACCAGATCCTGATCGAGAGGCTCGTTTTGTGCCCCCGTCTGCTGTTCCACAGCTTGCGGCTGCTCCCCTGTGACTGAAGTACGCCATGTAGCGGAAACTGGATTTCCGGTTGTCTTCGCCGGAGTGAATTATCGTGCTAAATATACAATCGCGAGATTAGCCCCGCTGTTTGCCTGGGTCAAATGTACTTTCATCCCGCGGTTCGCCATACTGCCAGGACATGCCCGCAGTGACAAATATCGGGTTTTGCCCTAATTCCCCTAACTCATTGAGTATACGCAGCATAGCGAATTTTCCCTCGATTGCGATCGTGGAACAAGCACCAAAAAAAAGATATATTGTCGGTTTTTATTGACAGGAATAGTCGCCATTACTAAACTCCCCGCGACCAATGCTTCATGTCAGAATGGCGACGACGGCACAACTTCGAAGCGACTGGCTCAGCCTGACGCGCCGAGGCACCCGGATGGGAGGAGTACGCGATGGCCATGTTGAAACAATCAGCACCAGCACCTCAAGCAGTTCCGCAAACTATTCCGCGTGAGGACCTGAACCCTTTCCGCATCGCCCAAATGCAATTTGATTTGGCTGCGGAACATTTGAAACTCGATCCCGGCCTGCGCCAGATTCTTCGCGCTCCGAAGCGTATCCTGGAAGTTTCCGTCCCCACAAAAATGGACAACGGCCAAGTGAAGGTATTTACCGGCTTCCGCGTCCAGCACAACATTTCACGCGGACCGGCGAAGGGCGGAATTCGTTTTCATCCCAATGTGACCTTGGATGAAGTGAAAGCACTCGCCGCGTGGATGACCTGGAAGACGGCCACTGTCAATATTCCTTATGGCGGAGCCAAGGGCGGCATCATCTGCGATCCGAAGCGGATGAGCCGAAACGAACTGGAACGAATGACGAGGCGTTTTACCGCTGAAATTCTGCCGATTATCGGACCAGAGCGCGATATTCCGGCGCCAGATGTTTACACCGATTCACAGACGATGGCATGGATCATGGATACATATTCCATGATCGTTGGCTACCCTGTGCCCGGGGTGGTGACCGGAAAGCCTCTTTCGATTGGCGGCTCCGAGGGTCGCGGCGAAGCCACAGCACGAGGGTGCTTGTTTGTTACCGAAGAGGCTTGCAAGGCGCGGCATATTCCCCTTCGCGGCGCCACAGTGGCGATTCAGGGCTTCGGAAACGCGGGCGCGATTGCCGCCCGATTATTTGCTGCGAAGAAGGCGAAAATTATCGCCATCAGCGATTCGCGCGGGGGTGTATTCAGTTCGCGCGGGATCGATCCGGCCAAAGCATTGCGCTACAAGGAGCGCGCCAACACTGTCGTCGGCATGCCCGGCACATCGCGCATTTCGAACGAGGATCTTTTGGGCCTCAAGTGCGACATTCTGATTCCCGCTGCGCTGGAAAATGTCATCACGCTGAACAATGCCGACCTGATTCGCGCGCGAATTGTCGCGGAAGCTGCCAACGGTCCGACGACTCCCCATGCCGATCAGGTCTTGGCGCGGAAAGGTATCACTGTGTTACCCGACATCCTGGCCAATGCCGGGGGCGTGACCGTCAGCTATTTCGAATGGGTGCAGAACATGCAATCGTACTCCTGGCCCGAATCCGAGGTAAACCAAAAACTCGAAATCGTGATGCGGCGGGCATTCAACGACGTATATGAAACGTCAAAGAAATATCATGTGCCCATGCGTACCGCGGCCTACATTCTCGCCATTGGACGCGTGGCAGAGGCCACGCTTGTCCGTGGCCTTTTTCCGTAGCCATTACCCGGGCGCCGCGCCACAAAACCAAGATATTCTCAAAAATTTTCGCGCAAGCGAAGAATACTCTTGCGCGCGCTGGGCGACGCGCGTACATTTCGCATTAGGCGGAAGATGGGCGCCGACCTTTTCTTCCGCCTTCTTTTTCTTTTGCGGGAGGGTGCGAGCCATTGGCGGATACACCATCAAATTCGGCGCCTCCAATATTGCTGACCGTCGCGGGATTCGATCCCTCATGCGGCGCGGGCGTCTCGGCGGACTTAAAAACCTTCGCCGCGCACAACACCTATGGCGTGGCGGCGGTGACGGCGATCACCATCCAATCCACTCTGGGCGTTTCGGCGTTACACATCACGCCAGCGAACACCCTGCGCGAACAACTGGACGCGCTGGCCGGCGATCTGCAGATTGCCGCCGTAAAAATCGGAATGCTGGGCAGCCGGGCCAATGCGGTGGTGGTGGCCGAGTTTCTGGACAAGCACAAATTTGAACACGTGGTGCTTGACCCGGTAATCAAGCCGACGTCGGGAAGCGCGGAACTGCTCGACAGCGCCGGGATCAAGTTTCTCCGCGAAGAGCTGGCCCATCGTCCGCTGGTGCTTACGCCGAATGTGGCGGAGGCGGAACTCCTGACGGGAATGCCCATCGGAAATATTGCGGCGATGAAGGAAGCCGCGCAAAAACTGGCCGCACTGGGCGCGAAGGCCGTAATTGTGACCGGTGGCGATTTGGAAAAGCCGGTGGACGTGCTGTGCACCGGCGGCGCGACGATGGTCTTCGAGGGGGAACACATTCGCAGCGAAAATACCCACGGCAGCGGGTGCGCGTTTTCCTCGGCTTTAGCGGCGCAGCTCGCGCTCGGCCAGCACATCCAGCAGGCCGTGATTTTGGCGAAGGTTTATGTGACCCAGGCGATTGCGCGTTCCTACGCCATCGGAAAAGGGCCGGGGCCGTTAAACCATCTCTTCCGTTATCACATGGAGCCATCCACACGAGGCGTCCATGAAGTGCCTCAACACGGCATGCACCCCGCCGCCGAGCCAAGCGGGCACTAGCCCAAGAAGTGCGATTTTGGAAAACCGCGTTTTTGCATGCTAGTTCCAGCGTAACCGCGAAAGTCGAGGTTTTGTGCCGATTAGAAAACTCTAACCTCACATTCCACATAGCTTACAGACTTGCGACTGTCAGCCGTGTGGCGATTAAAACGCTGGGGAGTTGCGAATTGAAATCGGGTAGTTTCCGCATCAGCCGGGGTATTGGCCTGCGATGATGCGGCCAAATTACACCTCCCCATTTAGTTTTTCGTTTGATACATCACCCCTCGCATTCCTCTCGTCCGGCGTTCGCGTCGACCTATAGCCAGTGGTGGATTGAATATGCGCGGTAACGGCCGATGCGCCGGTAATTACATTGCGCAGGGAACGAGAATTAATCAAGACCGCGTGTCTGTAAGGACCCTAAAGGCGGGCTTCAGCCGAGGATGCTGACGGCTTCGCCAATATCTAGGGTATGAAAGTTGGAGGGAGCCCCTAAACTTTGGCATACGAAGGGGATTCGATTTCAAAGCTCGCCAGGATAGGCTTTCGGGGCTGGATTACGAAGAGCAAAGCTTACGAACGGCGCCAGGCGATACGGCCGGCGACGATGGTGGCCATGGGAGCGCCGCGAAACTGACGGCCGTCGAAGGGCGAGTTGCGCGAACGGCTGGCGGATTCGGCAGCGCGGAACGTCCAGAGAGAATCGAGAGAAAAAAGGGTGAGATCGGCCAAGCCGCCTTCGACAAGGCGGCGATTGTCTTCCACTCCCAGAACACGGCCGGGACCGGTGGTGAAAAGCTCCACCAAACGGGGCAAGCTCAAACGGCCGGTGTGAAAGAGTTCGTCAATGGCAAGAGCGAGAGCGGTCTCAAAGCCGGTGACGCCGAAAGGCGCGCGGTCGAATTCGACTTCCTTGCTGGCGGGATGATGGGGGGCATGATCGGTGGCGATGGCATCCACCGCGCCGTCGGCGAGGCCGGCAAGCAGGGCTTCACGATCATCGCGAGAGCCGAGCGGCGGATTCATTTTGAAGCGGGTGTTGTAGCTTACGTCCTCGTCGGTGAGGGTGAAGTGGTGGGGAGTGACTTCACAGGTGACCGGCAGGCCCGACTTTTTCGCGGCGCGAACGTGATCGAGAGTGCGGCCCGCGGAAAGATGGCAGACGTGGAGGCGCGCTCCAGTGAGGCCGGCCATTTCCACGTCGCGTCCAGCGCAGATGGATTCCGATTCCGCCGGTATGCCGCGCAAACCGAGGCGGACGGAGCGCGGGCCTTCGCGCATGACGCCGCCAGCGAATAGAGAAGCGTCCTCGCAGTGCTCCATTACCGGCAGATTGAGACCAGCGCAATATTCCATAATCTGGCGCAGCAGCCGGGCGTTGGCGATGGGCTTGCCATCGTCGCTGACGGCCACGATTCCGGCATCGCGCATGGCGCCGATTTCGGCAAGAGATTCGCCCCGGCTGCCGAGTGAGGCCGCGCCGACCGGCCATACGCGAACGCTAGCGGAACGCGCGGCGCGATCCACGATGGAGCGGGTGACGGCGGCATTGTCGTTCACGGGCTGCGTATTAGGCATGGCGCAGACGGCGGTGAACCCTCCGCGAGCCGCGGCGCGAGTGCCGGTTTCAATGGTCTCGGAAATTTCCTGGCCGGGTTCGCGAAGATGGCAGTGGAGGTCAATAAAACCGGGGGCGACAATCCAGCCGGTGGCGTCAATTACTTCCACGGGAGAAGTTTGTTTTTTGGAAGCTTCGAGTTTTGCGCCGGTACTGACAATGCGATCGCCGTCAATCAGCACGTCGAGAATGGAGTCTGTTCCGGACGCGGGATCAACGACCCGGCCATTTTTAATCAGCAGCATTGGGACCTTCTCCAGTCTGAGGGGCTCCAGATTGCGTTGCATTGGGTCCGCCGACCAAGTGAAAGAGCAGAGCCATGCGCACGGCGAGGCCGTTGGTTACCTGTTCGAGGATGCAGGATTGCGGGCCATCGGCGACGGCGTCATCAATTTCCAGTCCGCGGTTCATGGGGCCGGGATGAAGGACGATGGCATCGGGACGGGCCATCCGCAGCCTTTCGGGGGTAAGCTGGTAGAGCAAAATATATTCTTCGGCGGCGAGAGCGGGTTCGTTCATACGTTCCTGCTGGACGCGCAAGGCCATCACCACGTCGGCGTCTTGGAGCGCGTCTTCGATGCGGGCGACACGGCGAATGCCGGGAGCGAGAGATTCGAGTTCGCGAGGAACCCACATTCCGGGACCGCACAGAGTGATGCGGCAGCCGAAACGGCTCAGCAAATGAATGTTGGAGCGGGCGACGCGGCTGTGCGCGATGTCTCCCACGATGGTGACGTTTAAATTTTCGATGGCGCCTTTGCGGTCGAGAATGGTGAGGGCGTCGAGAAGAGCCTGGGTGGGATGTTCGTGGATGCCATCGCCGGCATTGATTACCGGGACGTCAAGACGCGCGGCGGCGAAATCGGCGGCTCCAGAAGAGGCGTGACGCATGATGATGGCGTCGGGCTTCATGGCTTCCAGGGTGAGGACGGTATCGAGAAGCGATTCGCCCTTTTTCAGGCTGGAGGCGTCGGCCTGGAGCAGCATGGTATCCGCGCCCAACCGCGCGCAGGCGGTGGCAAAGCTGATACGCGTTCGCGTGGAAGGCTCAAAAAAGGCGAGAGCCACCGTTTTTCCGCGGAGGGTAGCCAATTTCTTGAGGGGATTTCGCTGAATGGCCTGAAAGATTTTGGATTGCTCGAGGAGAAAAGAAATTTGCCCAGTGGTTAAAGATTCGATCCCGAGCAGATGGCGAAAGCTGGGGGCCACGGTGGTCTGGTCAGCTCCTATTGCCTGGCGGCGAATCTTGCACGCGATCTGCAACGCGGTCCATGAGCATCACGCGGTCTTGCTTATCAATTTCGCGCACCTGAACTTCCACGATTTCGGAAGCGCTAGTTTGCACTGTAGTTCCTACGAATGATGCTTCAATCGGCAGTTCGCGATGGCCCCGGTCAACTAGAACGCACAGGCGAATTCGCATGGGGCGGCCAAGATCGAAGAGCGCGTTCATTGCGGCACGGGCGGTGCGGCCGGTGTATAAAACGTCGTCCACCAGGACAAGATCGCGGTCGTCCACGATAAAAGGGATTTCGGAGGATTGCAGCAGCGGCTGCGCGCCAACGGTGGAAAGATCGTCGCGATAAAGAGTGATATCGAGAGTGCCGACGGGGACTTCCACACCAGCAAAAGCACGCATCGAGTGGGCAAGACGATGGGCAAGAGGGACGCCGCGGCGGCGCACTCCAATCAGGGCCAGGGAACCGGTGCCACCGGATTTTTCAACGATTTCGTGCGCCAGCCGCTGAAGGGTACGGTCCATCTCCTCGGCGGAGAGCACCTGGCGTTTTTCCACGATGTGCATGGGAGCGCACTATGGTAACACAGGGGCGTTCGGTTCTGGGATCGGGTAAAGACGCGTATCAGGTCAACACAGAATACGCAAAAATCAGTGAGCGGGACGGTAGATGAGGCCGATCACGATGCCGGCGACGGTCCATTCGATGAAGTAAGCAATCGAGGATTTAACGGTGAGAGCGCCACCGATATTCAAGTTGACGTAATTGTGAATCACAAAGGCGCAAACGGCGAAGACGCCGATGAGAGCGCCGAATCGCGCGCCCGCGACAAGGCCGGAACCGCCCTGGTAGAGCATCGCGTAAATCACCGCGAGGACGACCATCCCGACGAACATGGCGGCAATTCCGAGGGGCATGTGCTTCAGTTGTCCGACCTGATCCCGGTACACGGCCGGGTATTTGAGGAATTCATTCTTAAGCGCCGCGAAAGTGAACGACAGGCCTCCCAGGACAAAATAAGCCACGAAAGCGCCCAAAGCCGCGAGAAATATGCGCGTGAGGTTCATGAGATGTCCCCCTTTCAAATGACGGGGAGTTTAGCAGAACCTAGTGTACTGTCCCGGAAATACGTTCACATAGTCGCTGGATTTTGGCGAAGATGGAATCGGCCGTGGCCGTCCAGGTGAAAGGGTGGGTGTGGGTGTTGGAGTTGGAGGCCCGAACGTAT